>Ga0182485_1029_pt1 | contig 18342 bp, 14 predicted proteins | sample TergutMp193P3_FD_120825 | JGI IMG/M metagenome (GOLD analysis project Ga0182485, IMG submission 120825)
ATGATTTTAGAAAACGGTTTAATATTATCGCAGGAGGCGAATATGAATAAATGGGGAACGTTAGTAAAAGAGATGAAAAAGCGGGGACTTGTAGGTTATTACGAGCAAAAATGGATGGATGAGGGAATAGAAAAGGGCGTGCAACGAGGAATGCAACAAGGAATGCAACAAGGAATGCAGCAAGGAGTTCAAAATTTGCTTAAATATTGGGAAAGCGGTCATTCTTTGGAAGAAGCGAAGAAAAAATTTGCTTTTTCATAAAATTTTCGTTTTTTCTTTTTGCCAAATATTATATCACTCCCGAAGAACAACAAAAAACCGCCAAAAATTTGACAAAAAAGAATGAAAAGAAAATCCGAAAAATATTATTTTTCAAAAATGAAAAATTGAGCAATCAAAATTTGTGTGATTGGCGTGTCGGGGGCGTATCGGCGAGATACGTCCCGTTTTTGTTTGTCGGTTCGGGCAAAATACTAAATGCCGCAAAACAAAAAAAAGAAAAATTCTTTTCATAAAAAACAACATTTTTTCAAAAAAACCCAAAAATATCTTGACAAAACCGATTTTATAATATTATATTAGTCAAATAACCAATGATTCTCTTGAAATCTAAACTTTTTAAAGGAAAATTATGTTTTTTAAAATAAACCTTGACAGTGCGCTTGCGCAAATAGTACTTTTCTTTGCACAGCACAGCACAGCACAGCACAGCACAGCACAGCACAGCACAGCACAGCACAGCACAGCACAGCACAGCACAGCACAGCACAGCATTTGTTTCGTATAGTACGCCGCAAAAAACTGCTTTTTCTCGCGCAATAAACTTTCGCGCGAGGGGTTTATTTAATTTTGTTTATTTTTTTGGTTCTTTGATAATATACGTTAATCATTTAAAATGGGAGTGAACATTATGTTTAACAAATTGAAATTGAGCGCGAAAATTGCAGTGCTCGTGTTTATGTTGTTTGTTTTTATGGTGATTTTGGGGGTAATTGCGGTAATAAATATGTTTTCGGCGGCGCACAGTTCGCATCACGTCGCAGAACAAGTATTGCCGGCAATAGACCATTCGACGACAATTATGTTTGATACGGGCGAATTTAGGCGAACTATGCGAAAATTCATTCACACTTCGTTGCCCGACGACGGCAAAGTCGCAAAAACGTTTATGGATAGCATACAGTCGGCGGTAACCGAAACGGCTCGCTTTATAGACGAAGAGGTAAACGACCTTCCCGCTTTTATAGAAATGTTTAAAAAAGTAGAAGAACTTACAAAGCCGACGTTGCAAATTAACGACGTATTGCTCGATTTGGGAATAAAACAATTTTCGGTAAAAGAAGGTTTTTTTGTCGACGGCGCAAAAGCCACGCAAACGCTTATTGACATAAGAAAAGAGATGAACGAACAGAGAGACGCGGGCTTAAACACTTCGTCGTCGCAAGACAGAGATTACCTAAACGAGTTTAGCACAAATCTTTTAATAAATAGAATTGCGCTAAACAGATATCTTCAAACCATAGACACCGCAGGAGGCGCGGAAGTACTCGAAAATTACGCGAAAAACAAACAGTTTTTAGATGAAAATCTTATAAAATCCCCGACGCTTTCGCAAAATTTTAAGGAAAAAATTGCCGATTTAGAAAAACAAACCGACGATTATTTCAAAGGTTTTGAAAATTATCATAATTTACAAACGCAGCGCGAAGACGCTTACGACAAGCAACAAGTCATAATAAAAGATTTTGGCGACGCGATAAACGATATGGTAACGGCGACGATAGAACGAAACACCGCGCTCGCCTTAACCAACGCGGGACGGCTGACTACAAGTTCAATTATGATGATAGCCATATTGCTTATTGCGATACTTGTGGGAATTATATTGAGCGTTTTCATTATAAATTCCATAGTTCATCCGATTACTGCGGCTATAAGCGGACTTTCGTCTGGTTCAGACCAAGTAACGACTGCGGCGGAAGAAATATCAAAAGCGTCGCAATCTATGGCGAGCGGGGCAAGCCAACAGGCAAGCAGCTTGGAGGAAATATCGTCGTCGCTTAACGAAATTACATCTATGACCAAACAAACCGCCGACAACACCAAAAACGTAGAAAATTTGGTTCAGGATTCCGTAGACAAAGCAAAAGCAAGCCAAGACGCGATGTCGCGTTTGCATAAAGCGGTTGTGGAAATTCAAAGTTCGAGCAACGAAACGGCAAAAATTCTTAAAGATATCGACGAAATTGCGTTTCAGACAAACTTGTTGGCGTTAAACGCGGCTGTGGAAGCGGCTCGCGCAGGAGAAGCGGGCAAAGGATTTGCGGTCGTCGCCGAAGAAGTTAGAAATTTAGCGCAAAGAAGCGCCGAAAGCGCGAAAAAGACGGCGGATTTAATAGAAAGTTCGCAAAAAAGCAGTCGTCAAGGCGTAGAACTTGCGGAAGAAACCGCCCAAGCGATAGAAAAAATTACCGAAGCGTCGGGCAAAATAGCAATGATAGTTACCGAAATTACCGGCGCGGCGCAAGAGCAATCCCGCGGCGTTTCGCAAGTAAACGGCTCAATAGGAAATATGGATACGGTAACGCAGTCCAACGCGAGCCAGAGCGAAGAATTGGCGGCGAGTTCCGAAGAGTTGAGTTCGCAGGCGCTTTCTATGAACGATTTAGTCGGCGATTTAGTCGGGGTAATTGACGGCGAAGAGGCAAAACGCGAAAGAAACGACAAAAAAAGAATGTTGGGCAAACATCAGACGATAAGGCAGACAGCCATTAGAAAACCCGCGATAAAACAAGAAGAGATAAAACAAGAAGCGGCAAAATCCGACAAACTTATTCCGTTTGACGACGATAATAAAGATTTCGGCGATTATTGATTTTTAGATAAAAATGGGGACGTGTCTTTCGGGATACGTCCCTTTTTTTTCCGAAATACCATAATTTTACTTAAAAAACAAATAAAAAAATTTTCTATTGACAATTCGTATAAATAAATAGTATTTTACGACGCAACAAACATAAAGTTTACACTTTTATTTTCGGAGGAGAAATATGATTAAAAAAAGAATATTGTTTTTGTTTCTTATAATAATCATCGGTCTTTTGGGTTGCAACAATAAAAAGAGTAAAAACGATAACGCTTCCGCAGACCCGATAGTGAAAGTCGGTCTCGTCGGCGAAGAAATGAAAACCACTTGGGACAAAACGTCGCAAATTCTTGCCGAGCAGGGAATTAAGTTGGAGTTGATAACTTTTAACGATTATTCTATACCGAATCGCGCTTTGGCGGAAGGAGAAATTGACCTGAATTCGTTTCAGCATAACGCATTTTTGGAAAACGAAGTCGCAAGTCACGGCTACAAAATCAGCAATTTCGCAAATACCGTGCTGTTTTTTCTTGGAGTTTATTCCAAAAAAATAACCGACCTAAACGACCTGAAAAACGGCGACGTAGTAGTGATTATGAACGACCCGACAAACGGAGGACGAGCGTTAAAAGTGTTGGAATCCGCCGGCGTGTTCAAACTTGACGCTTCAAAAGGCGACAATCCGAGCGTGAGAGATATTATAGAAAATCCAAAAAATATAAAAATTATTGAAGTCGAAGCGCCTTTGGTTTATCGCACTTTGGAAGACCCGAAAACCGCGGCGGCTGTGGTAAATTCTACGTTTGTGGTATCCGCAGGCGGAGTTCCCGCAAAAGAGGCGATTTACATTAAAGAAATCGACGAATTTGACAGACCTTACATCAATATAATTGTCGGCAGAAACGCGGATAAGGACAACGAACTCCTTAAAAAAGTTATAGCCGCCTATCAAAGCGACGCGGTAAAATACGTAATAGAGAACGAGCCGCCGTTAGCGGGAATCGCTCTTCCCGTTTGGTAAATTTATCAATAAGTTTTACGTATGATACGACTCGTTTCTATTGAAAAAACTTTTCTCATAAAACGTAAAACGAAGAACGCTTCTTCGCAGTCGAAAAGTCAAGTCGTTAGCGCGATAAAAAACGTAAATCTTTCTATTGAAGACGGCGATATTTTTGGAGTAATCGGCTCTTCGGGAGCGGGAAAAAGCACTCTTGTAAGATGCATAAATATGCTTGGACGTCCCGATAAAGGTCAAGTTTTTGTGGACGGAGTAGAATTAAGCGCATTGCCCGCCGCAGAATTGCGAAAATCGCTAAAAAAAATAGGTATGATTTTTCAACATTTTAATTTGTTTCGTTCTCGCACGGTTTGGGGAAACGTCGCTTTTCCGCTAAAATATACGGGAATGAAAAAAGAAGCGATTGCAGCCCGCGTAAAAGAACTGCTTTTGCTTGTAGGACTTTGCGACAAAGAATACGCATATCCGTCGCAACTTTCGGGCGGACAAAAGCAAAGAGTCGGCATTGCTCGCGCATTGGCGACAAATCCGAGCGTATTATTATGCGACGAAGCCACAAGCGCGCTTGACCCGCAAACCACGCATTCCATACTTACATTATTAAAAGAACTCAACAAAAAATTGGGAATTACTATTGTAATTATCACTCACGATATGCAGGTAATAAAAAGTATTTGCAATAACGCGGCGGTAATAGACGGCGGCGAAATAGTGGAGCAAGGAGCGGTTTTCGATATTTTTACAAATCCGCAAAAGGAAATAACCAAAGAAATAGTAGCCGCGACTTCGCACATACATAAGATACAAAACCTGATAAAAGAAAAATCGATTATTACAAAACTGCAAAAAAATGAAATTTTGGCTCATTTCAGTTACAACGGACGAAACACCGTAGACCCGTTAATTTCTACCGCGTCCACGAAATTTAACGTTTCGCTCAACATAATTTTCGGCGATTTGGATATTATACAAGACACGCCCGTCGGAGGACTTATTATAATAATGAAGGGAAAGGATGAGGATATGGAAAATACGATAAGTTGGTTTATTGAGCGCGGAATAAGCATAAAAATTCTTCGCAAAGGAAACGAAAACGAAAACGAAAACGAAAACGCGAAACAGGAGCGATAAAAAATGTTAGAATTTTTAAAAACTATTATGCCGAATGTAATAAATCAACTTCCCGAATTGTTAAAAAGTTGCAACGAAACGCTTTATATGACGGGCGCGGCGGGAATTATTTCGTTTATAATAGGAATATTTTTCGCGCTAATCTTTACCGTTACGAAACAAGGCGGTATTTTAGAAAACGTTGTTCTTTGGACGATTTTAGATAAAATAATAAACTTTTTTCGTTCCGTTCCTTTTGTAATTTTAATTGTTTTGCTTATACCGATTACGCGGATTCTCGCGGGAACCGCCATCGGAGTAGACGGCGCAATTCCTCCGTTAATTTTTGCCACCGCGCCGTTTTTTTCGCGTCAACTCGAAAACGCTTTTGCGGAGATAGATTACGGTTCCATAGAGGCGGCGAAGTCGATGGGAATCAGTCCTGCGGGAATTATTTTTAGAGTATATCTTAAAGAAAGCATACCCGGAATTATTCGCGGAGTAACGATTACGATAATAAATCTTATCGGACTTACCGCAATGGCGGGAGCCGTCGGCGGCGGCGGTTTGGGCGATTTTGCAATACGTTACGGTTATCAGCGTTATCAGACGGACATTACGGTAGTTACGGTAATTATACTTATTGTAATGGTAACCGCGGTGCAGGCGTTAGGTGATTTTCTTGCGCGAAGGACGAGTCATTGAGTTGAGGGAAATTTTGATTTTGCGGAATTTTGTGATAAAATAACTTTAAAAATAAAGCAAAATATTGTTTTTTTCAAAAAATTATTGACTTTTTGCTTGAATATATAGTATATTATGTATGCGCAATGTAAATTGCTCTTCCCTTAAGTGGGTTTTTACCGCCCTCGTATTTTACGGGGGCTAATTTTTTTAAGGAGCAAAATTGTTAAATTCGCCGAATTACGTACAAAAACGCCAAATATTTATGTGCAGATTTGAAGATTGTTGGGACAAAGATAAATATTGTATCTGCTCCGATAAATCAATAATTGCAAACATAAAACCGGAAATCGGCAAAATTCGTCCCGTTGTGGTAATTCATCCGCATAAACGCCACAGATTAGCGTTAGTAATTCCATTTACTACACAAAATCCGCAAAAAGAAAAATTTTATACCGTATTTATTCCCAAAGGCGTTATGCCCGGTATTTTGGCAAAAAAAGAATGTTGGGCTTTGTGCGATATGCCGAAAGTCGTGTCGCTTGACAGATTGCAATTACCTTTTTGCGGAAAAAAGAATTTGCACGAAAGTTTTAAAACGATAATGCTTGAAAAAAATAAATTTGCGGAAATTTGTTTAACGCTCAAAAGTATTTTTTAACGGAAAAAAGGGAAACCGAAAAAATTCAGTTTCCCCAAATAAAATAGCAAATTAAAAACTAACCCCGATTTTCAGCGAAACCGCGCCGTTCGTTTTTTCTACCATACCTCCGCTTTCGTATGTATCGATAAGATTTTCCAAATTCCAGCCGTCTTCTCCGGGAAGTAATTTTTGGTATTTTGCTCCCCCAAATTTTAAGCCGAGTGAAACGGTAAAAAACCTCATTTGGGCTCCGACGGACTGATTAAAATAAAAACTCGGATAAAATCCAGATTCATATTTATACCGATAACTGTAATTAGATCCCGGCGGGTTTTTATACTTATACATATAATCGCCCCAACATAACATTACCCCGACATCCGCGTCAATAAACGGCGATATGCTTTTTTCGGAAAAATAAATTCTCGGTCTCAAAAATATCGGCAATAATATTTCAGAACCGTTGTAAAGTATATCGTCTTTCGGCAATCTTCTTTCGTTTTCGATTACTTTTTCAAGAACATCTTTTTCATTATCACCCCAAGAATATTTTATCCCGTTTGTCCTTTTTGCTGTTACCGGTTTTGGCGCGCCAGACCCGAGAGAAAGAGAAAAATGCCGATTTATCATTACTCCGGCAAAATAATCCAAAGTGCCAAAATAGCTTATTCCGTAATTGCCGAGACCGAAAGAATATCCTGTCTCATAACCATAAGTAAAACGACTTTTTTCTACAATTTCACTGCTGAATTTATTTCTTGTCGCAATGCTGCTTAAACTCATATATCCTGCAATACTGTCGGTTTTTCGCGCTTTCCCGATTATAATTCCCGACACGTTATTGCTGTCCAATTGGGTGGAATTTTTTGCAACTCCGACAATTCCGCCTGTGCTATTAATTCCGTTTATAATTCCGTCAAACGAATTGTTTTTTATCGTTGAGCCGTTAGATTTAGAAGCCAAAGCGCCGACGGTAAAACCTGTTCGTTTGCTATGCAATCCGATAATTACCGGTAACATTATTCCATAACCGCCTGAAAAATGGATGCCAACGGGCGATGATAATAACACATTAGTAATTACATAATTCCGTTTATCGGCGGATACGTTAGCGAAAACATTACAGTTTTTTATAATTGAGTTCTTACTTTTTACCGCTATACTTGCATTGAAAAAATGCGAATGTGAAATGTTAAGATTTTTGATTTCGGCGTTTTTAATATTACCAAACAAAGGTCTTCCGTACAATCCCATTATGTAATGCCCGTTCCCGTCGAATTTCCCGCGAAATTCAGTAATGCTTCGGTCAAGAATGTTATTTTCAAACACAATTTTATTTCTTGTAAAATCTCTCGGTACTATTTTTTGCGACCAATTATTGCTACCCGTCGTGTCAAAAACGATGATGTCCCTTTTGAGATGAATTTCTTTGCCTTCAAACGTAAAATCTTCTTTTCTAAGTAATCGCTGAAATTCGGCGAAATCGTTAAGGTCGTTAATTTCTAAAATTGTTTTGCTTTCGTCGTACCAATATGATTTTACGGTTTTACCCGCGGCAAAACAAAAAACGACAGACAATAAAATCCCCGCCAAAATCGTGGCAAAAAATAGATTTTTCATAAGAAAATCTCCTTTAAAATTTGGTAAATAATTAAATTATGAGGAGAATTTGCCGAAAGCGGCTGTTCTGCCCATAATCATACATTTTACCACAAACGTTGAAATGCCCATTATTTATTTGAAACGACGGGAACGGCAAAACAGCCCGAACGAGGCGTTTGCGCGTCGCTTCAAATAGCGAAGATAGTCAAAATGTTGGAATTGAATCCTAACATTTCAACGTTTGTGGTATAATTAAAATACTATTTTGTTTTATGATATGTGAAAACTTTTTTTGTTTTTGGTAAATATTTTCTTTTTTATTCATTAGTACAATCAAAACCTAAAATTTATCTTTTTATTTTCGGCATTTAGTATTTTAAGTGAAAAACGATGATTTTAAGGAAATCAAAATGAAATCATACCGTAAAGAATTAAATTTCTGCACCAAAACTCGCCGCGCTTATATAAATATAACGCCGCAAGTTGAAGCCGCGCTTTCGGAAAGCGGAATAGCCGAAGGATTGTGCCTCGTAAATGCGATGAACATCACGGCAAGCGTTTTTATTAACGATAACGAAAGCGGCTTGCATCGCGATTTTGAACATTGGCTCGAAAAACTTGCGCCCGAAAAACCGCATAATCAATACGCTCACAACGGCTTTGAAGACAACGCCGACGCGCATCTAAAACGTAGCGTTATGGGACGCGAAGTAGTTGTCGCGGTTACAAACGGAGAACTCGACTTTGGAACTTGGGAGCAAATATTTTACGGAGAATTTGACGGCATACGCAACAAACGCGTACTTATAAAAATTATCGGAGAATAATATAGTGTCGTTTAATAGTGTCGAAAAATTACGTTTGTGAAAATAGAAAAATAGGAAAAATTATTTTCTGCCAACTCCCAATTCCGCTATCTTCCCCGAAATATCTCCCGACGTCATAAGCGTTTCGCCGACTAAAATTCCGTCGAATTTGTCGCAAATTTTTTGCACGTCGTCAGCCGTTTTAATTCCGCTTTCGCTTATGTGAAGCGCGTTTGTAGAAAATTTTTTCGCCAAATCAATACTGCTTTGCAAATCTACCGAAAACGTTTTTAAGTTTCTATTGTTCACGCCTATGATTTCAGGATTTATTTTTTCCGCAATTTTCAATTCCGCAAAATCGTGAACCTCCACAAGCACTTCCAAGCCCAAATTTTTGGCGTAATCGTAAAGTGATTTCAAATCTTTTTCTTCCAATACCGACACTATAAGCAAAACCACAGAAGCGCCCGCGTTTATTGCGCGATGTATTTGCTTTTTGTCCAAAATAAAGTCCTTATTTAGCACGGGAATTTTTACCGCCGACGCGACGGATTTCAAATCGTCGATATTTCCTTTGAAAAAAACTTCGTCGGTCAAAACGGAAATTGCGGCGACGCCAGATTTTTCGTAAATTTTTGCCTGCTCCACTACGTCGATGTTTATATTTATGTCGCCCAAAGACGGCGAAGCGCGTTTTACCTCGCCGATAATTTGAATTTTTGCGCTGTTTTCGCGTAAATATTTAGCAAACGAATACGTTTTCCGCACGGTCGACGGTTTTTCGTCTTTCATTTTTGCTATTTCAAGCCGTTTTTGCTGCAAAATCGATTCTAAAAATTTCATAAACACTTCCCTTCTATGACGGATTTTATTGCGTCCGTCTTAAATTGCGTTTCGTTCCATTCGTCTTCGGGGCTAGAATCAGCCACAATGCCCGCCGACGATTGAAAATATACGTTATTTCCAATCTTTATTGCGGTACGAATTGTAATTGAACTCAAAATATTTCCGTTAAAATCAAAAAAGCCGAACGCGCCGCCATAAACTCCTCGTTCGTATTTTTCCAATTCCTGAATAATTTCCATAGCCCTGATTTTTGGCGCTCCCGTAAGAGTTCCTGCGGGAAACGACGCTTCAAATATCTTCATTTTATTGCAATTTTCGGGAATTTCGCCCGTTACGATAGATACTATATGATACACGTTTGAATACTCTTCTATGCCGAGCAAATTTTTAACTTTAACGCTTCCCGCTTTTGCGTAAGCGCCAATATCGTTTCGCGCCAAATCGACGAGCATAATATGTTCGGCGCGTTCTTTCGGACTGTTTATAAGGTCGTCGAGCAATTTTTTCCTTTCAACTTCGTTTTTTCCTTTGCCTTTGGACGTTCCCGCAATCGGACGAATTTCTATGTTTTCGTTTTCTATTTTCAACTGCAATTCTGGGGAATTTCCGATGAGCGAATATCCGTTTCTTTGCCAAAAAAACATATACGGCGACGGATTTATTTTGCGAATTTTTGAATAAATATCTATGGATTTCGCGTTTGTGGATATTTTTTTGCGATTTCCTAACTGCACTTGAAAAATATCGCCTTCCAAAATGTATTTTTTTGCGATTTCCACATTTTTAAGAAATTCTTCTTTGCTTACCGTATTTTGAATGTCGCTCGTTTTTATTTCGTAATTTTCTTGCGGCGAAACAGTTTTTTTCGTTTTTATAAATTCAATAATTTTTTTCGTTTCGTTTTCCGCGTTTTCGGCGATAATATTCGATATAAGTTTCATAGAATTATCCTTTGTGTTTTGAATTAAAATGTGCGAATAATATGTCAAATGAATATCGGGCATTTTCAAATCGTTTATATTTTTGCGTTCTATCTCTTCCAAATAATGCAAATATTCATAGCCAAAATAGCCGATTAAACCGTTTCCGTAATCAAGTTTGTTTTCAATATTAAATATTTTTTTTATACGCGAAAAAATTTCAGAAAAAGCCGTAATCTCGCAGGTAGTTTCGCCAAATTCGGCGATAAATTTGTCTTTTAAATTGTCGTATTCGCTTTCAAAACACATAATTTTTTTGTCGATTTTTATGTCAAATTTCGGGAATAATCCGATAATGCTGTTGTTCCTATCGATTTGAGGACCTTTTGCGGAATCCAAAATACATACGTTTTCTTCGCCAAATTCCAAATAAAATTCGCGAAATAAGTCAAAAAAATCCAAATTTGTGGAAACTTGCGAAATATTTTGAGTGAAAAAATTACCTTTTTTTTCTATTTTATCAAAAAAATTCTTTAAGATTTTATAACCGTATTCAGTCGTTATCGATTCGGGATGAAATTGAACGCCTTCCACTAAAAATTCTTTGTGTTTAACGCCCATAATTTCGCCGTCGTCGGTTTCGCAGGTAATTTCCAAATAGTCGGGCAAAGTTTTTCGTTCTATCGCGAGAGAATGATAGCGCGTCGCCTTAAAATCGTCAAAATTTTCAAAAATTCCTTTTTTTAACGAGCGTATTATAGATATTTTTCCGTGCATCAACTCTTTTGCGTGAACAATTTTTCCGCCAAACGCTTCGCCTATCGCCTGATGTCCCAAACAAATTCCAAAGATAGGCAATTTTCCAGCAAATTTTTTAATAATTTCCAAACAAATTCCCGCGTCTTTCGGCGCTTTTGGACCGGGCGACAAAACGATAGCGGAAACGTCCATTTTTTCTATTTCGCTTATGGTTATTTTGTCGTTTCTAAAATCCGTTACGTCATATCCCAATTCGAGTAAATACTGCTTAACGTTAAACACAAACGAATCGTAATTGTCTATCAATAAAATATTCATAATAATAGATTTTAATACCTTTTTTTGAAACTTAACGCATTTTTTAATTCGCTAAATTTTTGTATTGTCGGGTCGTCCTGATACGAATTTCTTAAAATGCTTTTCAGCAGTATCGACGGAATAAAATACATATACCAAAGCGCAAGAACTATGGCGCAATATTTTATCCTTTTGGGTTTATATTTATACTCCGCCGGACGCGCGTCGTCTATAACGTAAACGGTAGAATAATCGCGTTCCATTTTAATTTGCACCTGTAATCTCTGCTGCAAAAATAAAATTTGTAATTGTTCCAACATTTTGGAATTTATGTAAAGTTGCGTGTATTTATCCGACAAATTTATCACGTTGCCAAGTCCCGGCAAAACCGTGCCGTAGCCGACGGTTTCTATTTGTTCGTTTTGCGCTTTCAGTCGAGACATTTGATTTCTCAATATTGACATTTCATTTGAAGAAAATTGCGTTAATTTAAGCGTTTCTATTTGCTTTTCAATGGCGCTAATTTCGGATAAATTTGAAACATAAGTCGAAAGCGACAAATTTATTTGCGTTTGAACGTTATAAAGATTGTGTTCTTTTTGAAAATTTTCCAATTCCAAAGCGGCTTCGCGGGATTTCAGCGAATTATCTTCAATTTGTCTATCTAAATATTCTATTGCCCCCACAAAACTTTCCGCGTAAATTTCTCTGCTTCGTTCTATCATTTTTTCTACGACGAAATTTGCAATATCCGCCGCCTTCTGCGGATTTTCGTTAGAAACCGAAAGCGTAATCGATAAAACGTCGGTTATTCCCAAGCCGCCTTCTTCTTCCATAGTTATTTTAATGTCTTTTTTGAGCAATTTTATAGTTTTGTCGAGCGGATTTATTTTATTTTTGCGCTGTTTGTAATACGTAATAAGGTCAAATTTTTCTATTGTCGCTTCGGCGAGAGAACGCGAATTTAGAATTTCCAAATATTGTCTTTTTGAAAACGGATTTTCGCCTACGAAATCGCCTACTCCGCTGACTCCGACTATCGACATTATGGACGAAGTTTGATTTCCTTTCGGCAAAAATACTACTTCAGATTTATAGTGTTTGGGCAAAAAAGACACGCCGACAAACGTCAAAACGCCGACGATTATTCCCGAAACGACTATTTTTATTTTGTTTTCCGCAAAAATTATAAGCAAATCGAGCAAATTTATTTCTTTATTCATTTTTATTCCTAACTTATTGACGACTTTCAACAAACGAAATAACGGTTATCGCCGCCGTAATTACGGTCGCTATACTTCCGACAATACTTAAAACTCCGCTTGTAATCGATACGTTTTGCAATTTTTCCTGTTTTTGCACGTAATCGTCTTCGGGAACCCAAATCGCGTCGCCGCGCTCTATTTTATCTACGTCTCTGGGATGAAGCGAGGTTTGCGTCGCCGCTTTTATTATTCTCGTTTGCTTTTTAATCGCGCCGCTCTTGTATCCTCCCGCCTGCGAAACGTAATAATTAAGATTTTTGCCTTCCACAAAATCGACGAGTCCCGGTCGCACGACTCCTCCCATAACGTTTATAATCCAGTCCTTTTTTTCAATATAAATTTCGTCGTTTTCTTTTAATATTACGTTTCCTATTGAATTATTGTCCATTTTAAGTTGCGAAAAATCGACGCTTACTCTCGTTTCGTTCGTATGATTAAATTTCAAAAAATTATTTTCGCTCGGAGTTATTTGCATACCGTCTTTTGCCGCCGATAATTTTTTAAGTTCGGTTTTGCCCGCGTCAATAAAACTGCGACGAACAATTTTGCTTCCTTCCAAAAACGCCTGTTCCGTTAATCCGCCAGCCATTTGAATAACGTCGGTCAAGCGCGTTTTATTTTCCTGAATCGTATAAGTTCCCGGAAACATTACTTCGCCGAAAACTTTAACCTGTCTTATTTGACGATATTCCGCTTTTCTGCTGACCGTTACTATGTCGTCTTTTTCCAACAGAAAATCAGCCGCTTTTTCAAGAGGCAAGGTAATTTTTACTATGGAATCCTTATCGCCGACAAATCGGGTAACGACCAATCGCGAACTGTCCGCCGACGAAAACAATCCGCCGCTTAAACTTATCAAATCCGAAAGTTTATCTCCCGCCACAAAATCGTAAGTTCCGGCATAATGCACGTCGCCGTTTATTATTACCTGCAAATCCTTTTTTGGAACGAATATTTTATCTCCGTTTCGCAAATTTATAATAGGATAATCTACCGTTCTATTGGATTTTACGACGTCTATAATTCTTGCGCCGTATTTGGGATGAATGAGTTGTACTTCGCGCAAATTCGCGTCGTTAGAAACGCCGCCGATTTGGTCTATTATCGACTGAATAGACAAATCGCCGCGAACGGTGTGAGTTCCTTGTTGATTAAATTTTCCCTGCGCTTGAAATGTAACGTCTTTGATTTTCGCTAAAAAAACGTCTATTCTGTCCGCTTTGTATTTTCGTTTTATAAGAGCGATTATTTTTTCTTTGGTTTCTTTGAGCGTAGACCCCGAAATATCGACTGCGCCCACCGTCGGAATTATGCAAACTTCGTCGCCCGTAACCGAAATATTAAGCACAGTTTCCCGCAATCCCCAAACAAACGCTTGAAATATGTCGCCGCTTCCCGGATAATACGCGTCTTCGTCGATATACAAACCCATCAAATCCAAAGTTTTATTTTCGGTTCTCTCGTTAGACAAAGCGTCGCTTGGCATTTGCGTACCGAATCCCGACGAAATCGATATTTGCGGCTGCGGCGAATAACCGCCGCCGCTCATACCGGATACCGCTCCAAGTCCGATTCCCATTTGCGAAAAACTTTGCGTAACCGCGCAAATTACGGACAATATAATCGCTATTTTTCTCATCGTTTTCTTTCTTAAAAACGCGGTTACTTACTTTTCGGCGAATGTTTTTGGTCGTATTCCGCGCGCGCAGTTTTCGCTTTATTGTACAATTCGATATATTGCTTTCCCGCGACGTCCCACGAAAAATCGACGTCCATAGCGCGTTTTTGCATATTTTCAAAATGAGTTCTGCGGTCGTACCACGTTTCGACAGCCCATTTTATCGTTCCGTAAATCGCCTGCGGAGACGCGTCGTCGAAAACGAATCCCGTTCCGACTCCCGTATTCGGATTGTAATTATCGACCGAATCCGCCAAACCGCCGACTTTGCGAACTATCGGAAGCGTGCCGTATTTAAGCGAATACATTTGGTTAAGTCCGCACGGCTCAAAGCGCGACGGCATTAAAAACATATCCGAACCCGCTTCTACGAGGTGCGCCATTTCGTTGCTATAACCGATATATGAGCCGAATTTTCCGCCGTAAACCGCAGGAAGCCAGCCGAAATATCCTTCTAACGACTTGTCGCCGCTGCCGACTATCGCAAACTGTATTTCAAATTCGTTCAAAATCTGTTCCAAAACGGGAGTGAGAAGGTCGTAACCTTTTTGGCTCGCCATTCTTGCGACAATTCCTATTATGGGAATATTATCGTCGGCTTTGAGACAAAATTTTGTCTGCAAGTCCTTTTTGCATTTCTTTTTTCCCGCCAAATCTCCGCTACTGAAATGATGCTTTATAAAAGCGTCTTTTTCAGGATTCCATTCCTCGTAATCGACACCGTTTAATATTCCGCAAAAATATTCGCCTTTCGCGTTAAAATAAGGCGCAAGTCCAAATTCGGAATACGGGTCGGAAATTTCTTTCGCGTGAGTCGGACTTACCGTATTTACCGCGTCGGCAAAATAAATTCCCGCTTTAAGCATATTCAAATGTCCGTTGTCTTCAAATTTATCGCTCGTCCAATGCTGCCAGCCAAATCCCATATATCCGTAATGTTCTTTGCCGTAAGTTCCCTGATATTGCGCGTTGTGAACCGTTAAAATTCCCGCCGCGTGTCCGATTGTCGGATTATTCCAATACCAAGTTTTTATGTACGCAAGCGCCGGAGCCGACTGCCAATCGTGGCAATGAACAATATCTACCTTAAAATTCGTATCTATGCACGACTGCAAAGCCGCGTTAGACAAAAATGCGTATCTGCTCGGATTATCCAAGAAATCGTTGTAATTGTTGTCGTGATACAGACCGTCGCGATTGAAAAAGTTGTCGCATTCAATAAGCCACACGGGAACGTTGCCGTAACCTGTGGTTTCGTATAATCCGCACCATTGTTCCTGACCGTTTCCCATATGAACGCAGAAAGAGCCCATTACCTGTTTTACGGCAAACTTCCCTTTGCCGACGCCCGTCTTATCCTTAATCGTTTTGTAATATGGAATTACGATTTTAACATTGTGCCCGTTTGTTTGCAAATATGCCGCAAGCGACGACACTACATCGGCTAACCCGCCGGTTTTTGCGAAAGGAACCGCCTCTGACGCAATAAAAAGAATATTCATAAATCCTCCAATTTTAATTAAATATTGACTTTCCAAATGGTAATATAATTTATTTCCAAACAAAATTACGCATTTTTCTTTATGCAAAAAGTATTTTCCCAAAAATAACAGGAGAAATTATGGCATATATTAAGGATTTATTTGAATCGAGTTTTTTAGAATACGCGTCTTACGTTATAAAAGACCGCGCTATTCCGTATATAGAAGACGGCTTGAAGCCCGTTCAGCGCAGAATTTTGCACACGCTTATGAAAATGGACGACGGAAAATTTCACAAAGTCGCAAACGTCGTCGGGCAGACGATGAAGTTTCATCCGCACGGCGACGCTTCCATCGCGGACGCGCTTGTCGTTTTGGCAAACAAAAATTTATTTATCGAAAAGCAGGGAAATTTCGGAAACATTTACACGGGCGACGGTCCCGCCGCTCCGCGATATATAGAATGTCGAGTAACGCCTTTGGCGAAAGAAATTTTATACAATCCCGAAATAACGCAGTTTGAGCCGAATTACGACGGTCGCGAAGACGAACCGATATGCTTTCCCGCAAAAATCCCCGTTTCTTTAATTCTTGGCGCGACGGGAATCGCGGTCGGAATGGCGACGGAAATTTTGCCGCACAATTTTCACGAAACGCTTGCGGCTATGATTTCCGCGTTAAAAGGCGAAGATTTTGTTTTGTATCCCGATTTTCAAACGGGCGGATTTATCGACGTTTCGGATTATAGAGACGGAACGGGAAAAATTTTATCCCGCGCAAAACTCGAAGTAGTCGACGATAAAACCGTCGTAATTAAAGAAATTCCCTGCGACACGACGACGGATTCCCTAATTGAATCGATAGACAGAGCGGCGAAAAAAAATAAAATAATGGTAACCAAAATAACCGATTTTACGAGCGAAAAAGTTGAAATTGAAATAAAACTTAAACGCGGTTTTCACGCCAAAGAAATTATGGACGCTTTTTACGCTTTTACCGATTGCGAAAAAAGCGTTTCGGTAAATTCGCTTTTAATTAAGGAAAATCATCCCGTAATTATGCCGATAACCGAAATTGTAAAAGATAGTTGCGAGCAATTAAAAAGCGTTCTCGAAGCGGAGTTGAATCTTGAAAAATATCATTTGAGCGAAAAACTTTTTCAGCGAAGTATAGAGCGAATTTTTATTGTAGAGCGAATTTACAAAAAAATAGAAGAAATGAGAACGCAAAAAGATATAAACTCCGCAGTAACGCAAGGATTTGAGCCGTTTTTGTTAGAAATCGGAAGACCGATAATCGAAAGCGATATTGAACGTCTTCTTCAAATTCCCATACGCAGAATTTCGCTTTATGATATTGAAAGAAATCAAAAAGAGGTAGCGGAAATTAAAAAACGTCTCGCGCAAATAGAAAAATTGCTGAAAAACATAACGGGCTACGCGATAGAATGGGTAGAAAATCTTGATAAAAAATACGGACATTTATATCCCAGAAAAACCGAAATTTTAGAGATGAACAGAATTTCCGCTCGCGCCGTCGCCATTCGCGACAAGGATTTGAGATACAACGGCAACAACGGATATTTGGGTTACGAATTAAAGGAAGGTCCCGTTCGTTGCAAAGTTTCGGTTTATGATAAAATTTTGTGCATCGATAAAAACGGAAATTACAAAGTCATCGACGTTCCCGAAAAAATATTTATAGGATATAGAATGCGTTTTATAGATTTGGCTGACAACGCCGCGGCAAACGTAGAATTTACAGGTTTGTATAAAAATTCGGACGGAGCGATTTATATAAAACGTTTCAAAATAGAAAAAGCGATGGTCAATAAAGAATATTCGATTTTGCCCGATAAAAAATGCGAATTGCTTGAACTTATTACCGAAACGAGCGGCTCTTTCGTGATAAATTTGGTTCCCGCCGCAAAAATGAAAAAAACCGTTGAAATATACAATATTTTAGATTGCGCGATAAAAAGCGTTTCGGCAAGAGGAATAAAAATTACCGACAAGCAGGCGGCAAGTATCGATTATAAAAAGAACGTTTGATATTAAGCGTTCTTTTTGCGATTACGTTGTCATTTGCTTGAATTACAATTTTTAATATCGTTATTAAAATTTTTTTTACAAAAAAATAAAAAAAATCCGCATTTTACTGAAACATATATTATATTTATCACAGAAAACTAACCCAAACCACTTAAAAAACAACAAAAAAGAATGAAAGGAAATGCGGTATGAAAAACAATTTTTGCGATTTTAAAGATTTTAGTACATCTTTGATGTGCGCCGCATTATATTTTATTCTTATGAATAATAAGGTACGAGAGGGTAGTACCCCCCCCCCCCCCCCCCCCCCCCC
>Ga0182485_1032_pt1 | contig 17991 bp, 15 predicted proteins | sample TergutMp193P3_FD_120825 | JGI IMG/M metagenome (GOLD analysis project Ga0182485, IMG submission 120825)
TTTTTGAAAAAATCCCCCCCCCCCCCCCCCGCAGTTTTCAGTATTCAGTGGAATTCCCTGTAAAACGGTATCTCCCAATCCATACAAATTAAGAACAATATTTATACTGTCGGCGTATTGCTTAGAAATTTCACAGTTTACAAAAACATTCGGAGCGACTTTTTTTATAAAAGCATCATTCTTTCGCAGTTGATAAGTATCCAGAATAAACGAAAGGACTAATCCGATAACAATAAATGAAATTGAAAACTTATTCAAAATTTTCAGGTCTCAAAAGCGGAAAAAGTACTACGTCGCGTAAATTTTGCGCGTTTGTCAAGAGAGCGACAATTCTATCTATTCCCATTCCCCATCCCGAAATGGGCGGAAGTCCGTATTCTATACACTGCAAAAAGTCATAATCTACGTCCATTGCGTCCAAATCGCCGTCCGCTCTTGCTTGCGCCTGCTGAATAAAACGCTCTTCTTGGTCAACGGGGTCTACCAATTCGCTATATGCGTTTATTACTTCCCATCCGTTTATAACCAACTGAAATCTGTCGGTTTCGAGCGCGTTTTTGTCGTTTCGCCTCGCAAGCGGCGACAAGTCAATCGGATGCTTTATTATAAACGTAGGATTCACAATTTTCGGGCGGCTTACTTTTTTGTAAAGCAAATCTATAAGCGTTCCGCGACCCGCTTTTTTTATATCCGACGAAGTGTCGAGCGTTATGTTTTTTTCTTTAATTTTGTCTAAAATCTTATCTTTGGTATCGCATTCGTAAATATCTATTTCGCAGTCCTTAAAAATTAAATCGCGAAACGAAATTCGCTGCCAATTTCCGTCAAAATTTATTTTTACGCCGTCGTATTCGATTTCTAAACCGTTTTTAATTTTAGTCAATAAATGTTTGAGCAATTTTTCGGTGAAATTCATATTGTCTTCGTAATTCCAATAAGCGACGTAATATTCAAGGAGTGTAAAATCGGGCAAATGCGACGCGTCTACGCCTTCGTTGCGAAAACTGCGCGCAAATTCGTACACTCTTTCAAATCCGCCGGCTATTGCTCTTTTAAGATAAGTTTCGGGCGCAATTCGCAAAAAAACGTCTATGTCGAGCGCGTTGTTGTGCGTAATAAACGGTCGCGCCATCGCTCCGCAAGCGTGATTCGTAAGAACGGGCGTGTCTATTTCCTGAAAATCGTGCGCGTCTAAAAAATCGCGAATTGTGCGAATAATTTTCGTTCTCGTCTTAAAACGTTCAAGCGTTTCTTCGTTGCTTATCAAGTCCAAATATCTTTTGCGCAAACGAATTTCGTCGTCGGTGATTCCGTGAAATTTTTCGGGCAAATTTCGCAACGTTTTCGACAAAAATTTCCAATTTTGCACGTCTATGGTTTTTTCGCCCGTGTGAGTCGTGATAAGTTTTCCCGTAATTCCTATAAAATCGCCGATGTCAACGACTTCTTTAAAATACGCGAAATTTTCGCCCAAAGTATTTTTTTGAAGCGCAAACTGAATTTTCCCGTGAAATCCGTAAATGTGTCCAAAAGCAAGTTTCCCGAAATATCTGACCGCGACGACTCTTCCCGCAAGAGTAATGTTTTCGGTATTTTCGGGAAGAGAAAGCGCTTCGGCAATATTGTGCGACGTCTCAAATCTTTCGACGTAGGCAATGTCGCCGCGCTCGGTAATTTTTGCAATTTTATCGAACCTTATCTGCATCTGCTCGTTGAAATCTTTTTTGCTCATCGATTCTCCGCTTTGTTACCATTTCATTCCGTTGTTGGAAACAACTCTTTTCCAAGGTCCGTCGGGAACGTCGTCATTATCTACAAACTGCCATTCGACAATTCTGTTTATACCGCCCCACTGCATTTCATTTTTGCTAAAACCCATTTTAAACATTACCGCAGGCGACAAGTCGATTCCCGCTTTGGATTTTACGCCAATAACTTCATTTTCGTTTCTCGGTCTGCTATTTCCAAAAACATATTTGAAATCGTCGTAATGAAAAGGACCCGCGTCAAGCCACTGCGCGTATACCCACTCGCCGTTTCCTTTTTGTCCGCCGCTACCTTGGTCGGTACTTCTCACTTTTACCCAACGGGCTTTAACTACGCTTTTATTTTTCCAATTGCTTTCCGTATTATACCACGGAATTTTTTTTGCATTCTCTTTTCTACTTTCGCTATATGCGGTAGTATTAACTTTTTTGCCGCTTTTAGTATAATTTGTTTTGTCAAGAGCGACAACGGCGTCTATTTTTGATGTCGAAGCGTCCTCGTCCTCAAAAACAATACGCGACCTATCGTCGTATGGAAGAGCAAAGTAATAGACGTTTTCAGTTCCGTCGTAACCTATCGGAAAAAAATCGCCGTCGCGGTTAACGGTCGGCGCGTCTTCTTTTGTTACTCCGTTTACAGTGTAATGGTCGCCCCATTGCGAGTCCCAGGCGCTTGGAATATTAGAAATAAACCCGTTGTCATCGTCCGCCTCTTCTCCCGCCCAAAATGTAGTCGCCATTATATTTGTATGAAGCGCGTATCCGCCCGTTTCCTCTTCTTCGTCATCGCCGCAGGCGGCAAAAAAAAGCGACATAAGCAACGCCCCCCCCAGCAAACTCAAAATATTTTTTTTCATAACGCTCTCCCCTACTTTTTCAGTTTATCGATTTCGGCGACAACCAATTTGGTAATATCTTCAATACTTCCCGTTCCTTTAATAGAAATCGCTTTGTTGAGTTCTTTGTAAAACTTAATTACGGGAAGCGTTTTATTTTCGTATTCCTTAAAACGATTTTGAATAACTTCGGGAGTGTCGTCTTTTCTGCCTTCGATTTTCGCCCGCTCCAAAAGCCGTCTCATAAGTTCGTCCTGTTCTACGTCGAGCGAAATTAACGCCGAAAGCGACGTTTTAAGTTTGCTTAACATTCCTTCCAAAATATAACACTGAACAAGATTGCGCGGAAAACCGTCGAACAAAAATCCGCTGAATTTTGAAGCGTTTTGCGAAATGTGCTTTTCCAAAAGTTGCACGATAATGTCGTCGCCGACGAGACCGCCCGCTTCCATAATGCTTTTCGCCTGCAAGCCGAGCGGACTTTCCGCTTTAAGTTCCGCGCGAAGAATATCTCCCGTCGAGATATGTCCCAAATTGTACTTTTCCGTGATAAATTTTGCTTGCGTTCCTTTGCCGGCTCCCGGAGCCCCAAATAATACGATGTTTAACATAATAAAAACCTTTCTTAAAAAAATCGCATAAAAAATACAATTTTGCAGTTTGTCAAAAGTAAAAAATATGAAAAAATTAAAAAAATTAAAAAATTATTAAAAAAAAGCGTAATTTAATTTTTGGCAAATTATATTTTTATTATATAAGTTGCGGCGGAATCCATACGCCGACTTTCACGGAAGGAATGGAATATTATGAATAGATTATTATTTGTTGATACTTCTCCGCAAAATCTTGCGGCTTATAGTATGCTTTTTGTTAATAATGCAAACGAGTGGGAATGTCGCTTTGTCGACAGTATTAAAACCGCTTTTGACGAATTATCGTATTCTAATTTTGATATGGTAGTAACCGACATTAAGATGCCTGTTCTCAACGGAGTTCCGCTTTTGGAAACTATTGCGCAAATGTATCCCGATATAATTCGCGTGGTTTTAATTCCGAGTTTAAGCGCGGATTATCCTAAACATTTTGTAAAATATGCGCACCGAATGCTTGTGCGCCCCGATTCTTACGAAAAATTGGAAGTGTCTGTGTCGAGGATTTTTCATCTTTACAAGGCGATAATGCGCCCGCAGGCGATAAGATTTATAGACGGATTGGAAACGGTTCCGTCGCTTCCCAAAGTTTACGGAGAATTGGTCGCCGAACTCGAAAGCCCGCAACCGTCGGTGAAAAAAGCGGGCGCTTTGGTCGCGGCTGATATAGGAATGAGCGCGTCAATATTGAAAATGGTAAATTCGGCGTATTTTGGACTTTCTGAGAAAGTTACTTCGCCCGAATTTGCGGTTTCGCTTTTGGGACTCGATATTGTTCAGGGACTTGTTTTGACGGCGCATTTGTTTTCGGCGTTTTCGAGCGCGGAAACAAAACTTTTGCAATTAGAAACGGTCGTAGACCATTGTCTTATTACGGGTTTTTTGGCAAAAGAAATTGCAAAACACGAAAATTTACCGACTCCCGTAGTAGACGCTTTGCATATTTCAGGAATTTTGCACGACGTAGGGCAGTTGATTTTCGCTTCGCATTCGCCTAAACTTTACAGACAAGTTATCGATATCGCGACAAAAGAAAACAGACCGCTTTTTGAAATAGAACAAGAACTTTTTGGCGCAACGCATTCCGAGATTGGCGCGTATTTGCTCGGTCAATGGGGACTTCCCGAATCGGTAATCGAATTTATAGCGTATCATCATACCGACGAAACGCCCGATTATATAAATTTGGAATTATCCATATTGAAAGCGGCTGATTTTTATTCCAAAAAGGTGCTTCCCAAAACGGAAGTAAACGCCGCCGACACGTCCGAAAAAATATTTGAAAAAAGCGAATTTTTAAATAGCAAAAAAGAAGAATGGGGAACTGTTTGCGTTAGCGCAATACAAAAATCCACAATGAAAATTTAGAAAAAAGGAAATTATGACGCTTCTTGAACAACTGAAAAAAATTACGACGATAGTCGAAGATACGGGCGATATAGATACGATTAAAAATCACAAACCGCAGGACGCGACGACGAATCCGTCGCTTCTTTTGCAGGCGGCGAAACTTCCGCAATACAAAAATCTTATCGACGACGCGCTGAAAACGCCGAAAGCCGGCGGCGATTTGCTCGATAATATGCGTCCGATTTTAGAAAAATTGGCGGTAAATTTTGCCAAAGAAATTTTGGCGGTAATTCCCGGTCGCTGTTCCGTCGAAGTTGACCCGACGTTTTCGTTTGACGCCGAAAATACTATACTTTGCGCACGGCGAATAATTTCTTTATTTGAAAAAGACAAAATTTCACGCGAGCGCGTACTTATTAAAATAGCGGCGACTTGGGAAGGAATAAAAGCGGCGCAAGTTCTTGAAAAAGAAGATATTCGCTGCAATTTGACTTTGCTTTTCAGTTTTGCGCAAGCGGTCGCGTGCGGCGAAGCGAAAGTCAAACTTATTTCGCCTTTTGTCGGACGAATTTTGGATTGGTACAAGAAAAACGAAAATCCCGACGGTTATCCCGCCGAAAAAGACCCCGGCGTGCTTTCGGTCAGCAAAATTTACAATTATTACAAAAAATTCGACGTAAAAACCGAAATTATGGGCGCAAGTTTCAGAAATATCGGCGAAATAGTAGAACTTGCCGGCTGCGATTTACTTACTATTGCGCCTAATTTTATAGAAGAACTTTCAAAAACCGAGGGAACGCTTGTTCAAAAACTTTCCGCCGAAAAAGCAAAAAATATGTCTATTGAAAAAATAACGCTCGACGAAAAATCGTTTCGATGGTTGCACAACGAAGACGCGATGGCAACCGAAAAACTTGCCGAAGGAATACGAAAATTTACAGCAGACCTTACTACTCTTGCGAAATTTTTGAGCGAGAATTAGCGTATTTTTTCAATTTTCTTCTATTTTCTCGTACCCCATCGCGCTTAAAGCGTGGTCTATGCTTTGCAATTTTCCCGTTTTGGCATAGACAAGCGATTGCTCAATATCGGTTTTGGCGAGAATTGCGGCGTCGTCGGGAGACGAATATATTTTATTTAGATTTACAAGTAAAAATTGTTCGTTTTTTTCAACTTTTTCTCGCAGAATACTGCGCGCAAAACCGCTTTGGTACTTAAAACTTCCCGCTTTATATTTCACGCTCATCGCGGCGTTTCTTCCAAATTATTTCTTAAAAAATCATACATTCTCAACGCTTCCGCATAATTTGAATTTACGCTCAACGCATAAGTTACGTGTCGCATTGCCAAATCGTAACTGTTTCGCTGTATCATAAGTCCGGCAAGCATAGTATGCGCGACAAAATCGTTTGGGGCGATGTCGATTGCGGTCAAAAGTCGGTCGACCGCGAGATTTTGGTAATCCAATTTAATCGCGGCAAGCGCGTATTGACGATGATGAAGCGAATTTCGCGGCTCCAATTTCGACGCTCTGTCGGACATTCCCGCCGATTTTTCGTATTCGCCCATTTCGTAATAAATACTTGCGAGTTCCGCGAGAATATGAAGATTAAGCGGATTGTATTTTTCAAGCGCTTCTTCCAAAATTGCGGGGGCTGGATGCGGCTGATTTAAGTAAGCGACAAGCAGTTCGTTCGCTATAATGTCGCCGAGATTTCTTTTGCGTATTCCCTCGATTCCGTCCAAATCTTTTTTCTCTATGACTTCGGGAATTATGTATTCGACAGGCGACAAATAATTATTAAGCGAGTCGATAAACGGCGGATTTTGACGATTTGCGGCGGCGTAATATTCGAGTTTTGGAAGTTCGTCCGTAAAAATTTCGCCTTCAAACGCAAGCGCAACCAAATCGTATTTGCCAAAAAGAAAATTTGCCGCAAAGATTCGCTTTTCGGAAAGCGGATAAACCGTTCCCCCCCAATAACTCCAATGTAAATCCTGCATTACTTTTTGATTTTTTGAAAATATATTTTTTGCCCTTTCGTCGCTTAAATTTGAAAATTCGCCTTTTGTTCCCATAAGCAAAAATTCGCTTCCGTTGTACCATAATTGCGAATTTTCAAAAACCGATATAAACGTTTTTATTACCGACTGAAACGTCTCGTAATTAAACGACGCGATAGGGACAAATTGCGTGATAATTCCGTTTTCCGAAAGAATTTTTTCTGCGTTTTCGTAAAATTCTTTCGTGTAAAATCCCGCGCAATACGGACGAAAAATCTGCCCTATTTCCACCGAAATTATATCGAATTTTTTGTCTTTTCGTTTAACGGTATTTCGTCCGTCTTCAACGAGAATTTTTACTTTTTCGTCGCTTAAAAAATCGGCGTTAAATTCTTTTTTCGCAAAATCAAACACCGTTTTTTCAATATCTACGCAAACTAAATTTTCAACGCCGTAATCCAAAAATCTTTTTGCCGTAAGTCCTGTTCCAAAGCCGATGAGAAGCGCGTTTTTCGGGTCTTCTTTTAAGAGAATCGTAGGAATATGAGCCGCCATAATTTGCCGCGTTTTACGATTTTCGCCCTGCCATAATCTGTCGATTTCCATTGTTTTTATACTTTTGCTTAAAGTAACGGAGACAACCGCTTCGCGACCTTCGGCAAAACTTAAAAGCGTAGATTTTTTATCGAAAGAAAGATAATTTTTAATGAAATTTTTGTAATTTCCCTGCCCGAAAGTAAAAAGCGCGACGGGAACTAAAATCCAAAGAATCGAAAATTTTGCAATCCTTTTTTCAGAATATTTAAGAATTGCGACAACCGCGACAATTAAAGAAATAATTATTCCCAAAAGGACAGTATTTGCGACTCCCAAAACGGGCAAAAACACAAATCCGCACAAAAGAGAGCCGATAATCGCGCCGACGGTGTTTGCCGAAGATAATATTCCCGCAATTTTTTCGGCGGAACCGTTTTGAATAATTTTGACCGCCGCAGGAAACATCGCTCCCGATAAAAGCGACGGCAAAAACGAAACGAGCGCGGTCATAAGCAAAATCGACGGCATAGAAAGCGTTCTTGCCGTATTCATCCAAAAATTTGTCGGCGTTAAAAAGAAAATTATAACTAAAAGCGAAGCCCAAGAAAGCGAAAGAAAACCCAAACAATTATATTTGGGCGAAAATTTATCAGAAAATTTTGCGAAAAGTCCCGCTCCGAGCGCAAGTCCGCAAATTACCGAAGAAATTGTAAGCGTATAAACAAAAATGGTGTTTGTGATAATCAACGCCAAAAATCTGCTTGCGACAAGTTCGGCTAACATTCCGTTAAATCCGACAAAAGCAAAAAGTATTACGGGCAAAACCGAAATAGACGAAAAAGTTTTTTGCGATAAATCTTGCGGCGAAACGGATTTTTTGAACAAAAAAAGCGCTAAAAATCCTACCGAAACGTTTATTGCGGCGGCTATAAATATCGAATTTCTAATTCCTGCGTATTGAAGCAGAAAAAATCCGCATAAAATCGCGCCGAAAACCGCGCCGAGAGAATTTATTAAATATACGCCGGCAATTTGTTTTTCGGCGGAATTTTCTTTTGCGAGTCCGACCATAACGGGAAACGTCGCTCCCATAATGATTGTCGGAAATCCGACGGCGACGAGCGTCAAAATAATTTGCGGAATTACGCCGAAAAATCCGTTTTCAAAGAATATTTTTGCCGTAACGCTAAATTGCAAAATGCTTAAAAGTCCAAATATTACCAACAAAAATTCCAATTTTGCGTATAAATTCGACGTAAATACTCTGGGTTTTCGCACGATTAAATAATTTCCAAGCGCCAAGCCGCCGAAAAATACCGCGGTCGTCGCGGAAATTGCCGCAATGGAAGAACCGAAAACCAAAGACGATTGTCTAATCCAGATAATTTGATAAATCAGCGACGCCGCGCCCGACAAAAAGAACAAAATATTAGCCATAATCACTTCCAAAAACCTTTCTCTAATGAAATTTTAACTCCGCTATTGTGCGTACTGCTCGACGGTTCGTAATAATTTCTAACGCCGTCTTCCGTCGATATGGAAATCGGCGGACTTGCCTTAAAACCGTAATATTCGTATGAATATACTATTTTAAACGTAAGATTGTCGGCGTAATATCTCGCAAATCCAAAATTAAATTTCCAGCCGACTTTTGCGCCTATATCGAATTTATACTTTACGCTTACGTTTGCGTCGCCGTATTTAAGATACATTTTTTGCCATACGGGAACGGAAAAGTACAAATCCGAAACGACGCCCAAATTGTCTTTGCTTTTTGTAGTTAGCGTTACGCCGGATAAAATTCTTAACCATAAATAATCTTCTACGATAGGACTTACGGGACGTCGCCAATAATCGAACGCCGCCTTAATGTTCGGCTCAAATATTATCCGCCGACTAATCGCCGCAACGTATCCGAATTTTATATCCGAGCCGAGAAAATAATTTTCCGTGCTTTGAATTATCGGCTGATAATATAACAAAAACGGTTCGTCGCCTATATAAAGTATTTCCCCTTGCAAACTTCCGTCGTAAGTGTGTTTTATCGAGCGCGAAAAATTAAAATTCAGTCCGAAAGTAAATTTGCTTTGGGGCTCAAAAAATTTATATTCGGTTTCTATGCCGACGGTGGGACCGTATTCGTCGCTTCTTGGAAATCCGATATGTCCCGTTTCGTCGCCAAATTCTTCGGAATACGAATATCGGTAAAGCGAAGTAGAAAATTCCAGCGAATTGCGATACGGAAAATCCGCGAAAACCGTAGAAAAAAACGAAATCGCGCAAATTATAATCGTCTTTTTCATATTTAATTTCCCCCGAAAAGCGTAACCATAGACGCCGCCGAAATAAAAGACGCGACCGCCACCATAAGCATAAATTCGCGCACGCCCAATTCGCTTGAAGTCGCGTATTTTTCGCGGGTAAAAGTTCTCGTAAACGTTTTAGAATTTGAGTTTTCGTAATCGACGTTTATAATTACGGGATATTCCGTAAAAGCCCAAGCGCGTATGGCTTTTTCATAATATCCGTCCTCGTTTTGCGCCGATTCTTTGGGTTCTATTTTCTCGTTATTTATGGAAACGTTTACGGCTGTCGGCGCAAATATTTGCCATTTGTATTGTCGTCCGATAGTAAAAGCGGGTTTTCCCATAATCGAGTCGTTCATCGTAATTCTTTCGTCGAAACCCGTGTAAAAAATAGTCGGCGAAATCGTATCTCCGCTTAAATCTTTGTATAAAACGACAATTTCAGGATAATTAAGCGAATCCTTCAACATAACTTTTTTGCTAAAATCGCCGTTTTTGGCGAGAGGAACTTCTTCGCGGTCAATAAAAATTTTTACCGCCGTGTCCGCGACTCCGCGAAAAGTGAAAGGTCTATCGTCCGTCGTGTAATAGAGCGTGTCGTCAAAAATTTCGAGCGATTTTAATCCTTTTATTTCTCTTATGTTTATGTCTTTTTGCGCCCAATTTGAAATAATTCCCGCCGTGTCTATATCCTGAACGAAAAATCGCCGTTTTCCGTAGCCAAGCGTTAAACTTATGCCGTCCGCGACGGTCGTCGTGTCCGCTATTATTTCGTTTTTTTCGCTTGCGACAATAATTCTCTGCTTAAAATCGCTTGTGTTTTTGTAATTAAATAATTCGCCCGGTAAAAGAGTAAAAGCGCTTTTTTCAAACAATAGCGGACTATCAAGAATCGGTTGAGTTACTATTTGTTTTAAGTTGTTAGAAATTGATATTGCGTTTCCGGCGGTTATGGTGTCTGCGATTTCGCCGCGCTTAAAAATTGCCGTTCCTTTATAAACTTGCAATACGGTAAATTTTCCTAACGATATAAAAGCGTCGCCATCGAGAAAAATTTCGCCTTTGTCGGTTTTTATATTTAGCGGTTTCATATATTGTCCGGCAAATATTTCGTTTGACTGCGAAACGGAAATGTCTCCCTTAAATTGTTGAATATACGAGTGTGAAACGGAAATTTTTGCGTTTGAATGCAGCGTAATTCTGTGATTATTGTTAAAATGTATTAGCGCAAAGCCGTTTTCGCTTACGGTAACCGTATCGTTTTTTCTTGAAATATTTGCCGAATCGAGTATCGTAATAAGTTCCATACGAACAAGATTCGACAAAGGATAAATTTCTAAATAATTAGGACGAACGGGTTTAAGCGGCACTTCAAGCGACGGCGTAAAATCGTAATATTTTTCTAAAATTGCGTCTTCGTTGAGTCCTAAACTGTCTATAATATAAGATTTTATTAAATTTGGCGTTTTGCTTTGTACATCGTTTTTTGTTTCGCTTATAATTCCAAATTTTATTTTTTCATCGTCAATTTCTTTGTGATGTTTTATCACAAGATAAGAGATATGAAATTTTTGTTCGGCGCTTAAAGTATCCGCGCCGTTGTCTTCAAAAACCAAGCCAAACGCGCAAAAGTATAAAAAAGCGACAATTATCAAAATTTTTTTCAACATAATTACAGCCCAATAATTTCCGTTTCAGTCGGTTAAGTGTTTTTTTCTAAAAATACTATTTTTCTCATTTCAAAAACAAATTTAATTTACAAATCGATAATTTTTTCAAATTGCAATTCGCCAAATTCGAGCGGTTTTCGTATTTCGTCGGGATATCCGACGGCAATAATAGACGCGATTTGCATATTTTTTTCGATATTTAATAAATTTTTCACATAATCCTGCGCCGAACCTTTTTGCGCTTGTCTTCCTCTTATCTGCACCCAGCAAGTTCCCAAACCGAGCGACTGCGCGACGAGTTGAACAAATATGGCGGTTATGCTACAATCTTCAATCCAGACGTCGCTAATATTTTCGTCGCCGCCGATGACGACGGCAAGTTTTGCGCCGTCAAGAAGTTGCGAGCCGCTTGTTTTGCAGTGCGCAAGTTTTTTTATAAGTTCGTTTTCTTGCACAAACCAAAATTTCCACGGATTACGATTTCTCGACGACGGCGAACGAAGCGCCGCCTCTTTAAGCAAATTTATTTTTTCTTTTTCAATTTCGTCTTGCGTAAATTTTCTTATGCTTCTGCGCACTCTAATCGTTTCAATAGTATTCATTTTTTTACTCCTTTTTTTTCACAATATTTAATTTTGCAATTTTCGCATTTCGGGTTAATCGGCTTGCAAATATCCTGTCCGTAAGATACCATAAATCCGTTTACACCGAGCCAATAATTTTGCGGCAATTTTTTTCTTAAAGCCATTTCGGTTTCAAGCGGATTTTTTGTTTTTACGTATCCGAAGCGATTAAAAATTCTATGAACGTGAGTATCGACGCAAATTGCGGGTTTTTTAAACGCGACCGCGACGACAAGATTTGCGACTTTTCGTCCGACTCCCGGAAGTTCAAGCAATTCGTCTATCGTTTGCGGAATTTCGCCAGCAAATTTTTCTTTTATAATTTCGGGAATTTGTTTAAGATTTTTCGCTTTTTCTCTGTAAAAACCGACGGGATAAATCAAATTTTCCAATTCGTTTATCGATAATTTGTCCAAATTTTCTAAATTTTTTGCTTTATCAAACAATTTTTTGCAGGATTTTGCGGTAGTTTCGTCTTTTGTACGCGTCGACAATATTGAAGCGACAAGTATTTTATACGGCGAATCCTTTTCTACCGCCATTAAATCGATTATCGGCAATTTATTGTTTTCAAAATGCTCTTTCAATATATTATACGTTTCGTCAAAATTTAAGTTGTCCATTACAAACCTTTCGCTGTTAATTTATCGTTTTTTGCGCTAATAAAAATAAATTATCGCCGCGTTTATTGTGGTAATAAACAAAAAATAAATCGTATAATTTTTTGTTCATTGTCTGTTTTTAGGAAAAATGCGCCAACTTGTGCGACAATTATTATATTAAATCCGTGTTTTTTAATTATTAACTTTTATTTATTTTTAGGAGGGCATTTTTATGCACAAATTTTTATTTACGACGGCGATTTTTGCGACAGCCGCGTTTGCGCACTTTGAGGTTCTTTACACGCAAAACACCGAAATGGAAGGCGGAAACGAGGTAAAAATATCGTCGTTTTTTACGCATCCGTTTGAAGGCGAACCTATTATGAAGCGCGGAATGGATGTCGACGGAAAAGTCGCGGGCAACGGAATTAAGGAAGTTTTTTTAGTCCATAACGGAGAAAAAACCGATTTGAAATCCGCGACGAAACAGGTTAATTGGGCGACAAAATCGAGCAAAGGACAGGGAAGCGAAATTACTTTGTCGGGCGCAAATTTCAAATCTATGGGCGATTATGCGGTCGTTTTCGTTCCGCATCCGTATTGGGAAGAAGAAGAGGGTTTGTACATTCAGCAGATTACGAAATTATTCGTTAACAAAGGCGGATTAGATACCGATTGGCAAAATAGAGTTGCCGAAGGACATACGGAAATTATTCCGTTGAACAATCCTTATTCGGTTACTCGCGGGCAGATTTTTCGCGCAAAAGTAGTCGATAACGAGGGAAATCCCGTGCCTAACGCGCGCGTAGAAGTGGAATTGCTAAATTATCCCGTAAATCAAACAAAGCGTACTTTTAGCGGCAATGCGATTACCGCAAGCGAGAAAAAAGGAACAAACACCGTAATTACCGACGCTAACGGCGTATTTGCTTTTGTTCCGCAAGTCGCGGGATTTTGGGGATTTGCCGCGCTTTCAAGCGGAAGCGACAAAGAATATAACGGCAAAGAATTGGAACAAGACCCCGTTATTTGGATTCAGGTGGAAGAATAGAAGAATAGAAAACAGAATATTATAAAAAAAGGCGGGCGGTAAAACGTCCGCTTTTTTTGAAGAATTTTTTGAATTTTTGGTATTTTCTTTCATAATTTAATTTTTTTAAATCGCGCATATACTATATTATTTGCGAAAATAATCCAAAAATTACTAAAAACGGGCAAAAAATGAAAGGTAAAAACGATATGAAATTGCGAATTTTTTTAACGTTGTTTTGCGCGACAATTTTTATGCTTTTGTCGTGCACAAGGGAACCGGAAGACGACCCTGTTAAACATTATCCGCCCGATAAACCGCAAATACTTTCTGCCGAGGCAAACAATTCAAATGAAATAACCGTTTCTTGGGAAGAAGACGCTTCCGAAAACGACGCCGCCGACTATTATTATCTTTTTAAATCGACGGATTCTTTGGGAAAATATTCTTCCGTATCAACTACTGGAGAAAAAATTTACAAAAACGAAAAAACCGCAACAAATCTTTTATCTTCCACAAAATATTATTTCAAATTAGTTGCGGCTAACAGATACGGCGCAAGCGACACTTCCGATATTGTTTCGCAAAAAACGCTTTTAGATACGCCAAAAAATCTTAAAACGACGTTTCTTCCCTTAAAAGAGTTGGTTTTAGAATGGGACGAAGTAGTCGATAACGAAAGCGTTTTGCGCGGCATAGGCGGCGAAGGCGAAAACGGCGCTGAAAAAACGCCAGTTAAATATAAAATTTATTCGTCGCAAAAATCGTCGGGAGAATATTCTTTTGTGAACGAAACAAGCGAAACAAGAATGAAATTTTTAAATCTCGACGACGCAAAAACATACTATTACAAAGTATCGGCGGTCGATAGCGACGAACGCGAAGGCGAAAAATCAGATTATATTTCGGTTAACGTTTTGGGCGATTTGCCGAACGTTCCGCAAGGACTTGCCGCAAATTTGGTAATTGACAATTACGACAACGGCAAAATTAGCGCAAACCTTACTTGGAACAAAGTAAGCGGCGCGGATTCTTATAAAGTTTATCGCTCTACATCGCCGCAAATTTCATACGAATTATACGCGCCTACAACAAATAATTCTATGTTAGTAAGCGAATTGAAAGCGGGAACGAAGTACTATTTTAAGGTTTCTTCTATAAATTCAAACGGCGAAAGTGAAAAATCGCAGGAAGTATCAGTTCAAACGCCGCAACCGACAAAACCAAACACGCCGACGGGATTATCGGCGGAATATTTGGCTTCCGATACTGTTATAATAATGTGGAATCCCGTTTCGACGGCGACGGGATATTATGTTTATTACGCAAGTAGTCAAAACGGAACATATCAACGGTCGGATGATATTATCCAATATAACGGCATAATTCTTGAAGGGTGGTCTAAATATGGAAGCGTTTGGTATTTTAAAGTTTCGGCGGTTAACGATTACGGCGAAAGTGATTTGTCTTTGCCAATTAGGGTAACAACGACAAAAAAGTAAAGGGAGTGAAAAATGAAAAATCTTAAAACAACAAAATTAAGCGCGGCGTTTATAATTTTAGCGGGAATAATAAGCAATATTTTTGCTTTGCCCGTGGACGTAGAAACCGCAAAAAACGTAGGACTTGCATTTCGGACAAGTAATAATTTAGCAGTGATAAAACCATTGCGCGCGCTTTTTGATTTGACGCTTGTTTATACCGCAGGCAACGCGCAAACGTCGACAAGAGCCGCGCAAGAACCGCTTTTTTACGTGTTTAACGACGCCGACGGTTTTATAATCGTTTCGGGCGACGACGCTGTCGAGCCGATTTTGGCTTATTCCAACAATAATTTATTTGACGCGCAAAAAATAAATCCCGCTTTGCAATATTGGCTTGACGGATATGAAAAACAAATAGAATATGTTCGCGAAAACAAACTTTCGGCAAGCGACGAAACAGCGCAAAATTGGAACGATTATTTGTCTAAAAAAAGTATACGCACAAACGTCGGTGGAAAGGGTCCGCTCGTTTCGGCAAAATGGAACCAAAGTCCGTATTATAACGATTCTTGTCCGTCAAAATCCGTTGTCGGATGCGTCGCGGTGGCAATGGGGCAAATTATGAATTATTGGAAATATCCGCTAAAAGGAAACGGTTATTATTCGTATAAAAGCAATTACGGAACTCTTTCAGTTGATTTTCAAAGCGCAATTTATAACTGGTCGACTATTCCCGATTCGCTTGTGGAAGGAATTAACGCGGACGCAATAAATCCGACTCCCGCGCAAAGAGAATTGGCGAAACTTCTTTATCATTTGGGCGTATCTGTCGAAATGGATTACTCTCCCGAAGAAAGCGGCGCATACGTATATTTTAGACCGGGGTATAAATATCCTACTCAACACAATTCGCAAACCGCGTTGAGTACTTTTTTCGGTTACGATGACTCTATGCGAGGCATTGCTCGGAGCGGTTACACCGACAGTCAGTGGCTTTCTGTTATTAAAAAAGAAATAGACGAAGGGCGTCCCATTATTTACAGCGGCACCGATAGAATTAGCGACGGCGGTCACGCGTTTGTTTGCGACGGTTACGACGGTTCAAATAGTTTGTATATAAATTGGGGTTGGGGCGGAATCGGCGACGGATATTTTTCTGCTAACAATTTTACGTTTGAGCTTTATGGTACTCGGTTTAATTTCATTGACGACCAAGATATTCTTATAGGTATTGCGCCGCCGCAAAAACATCAGCCGTTTGATATTCGTTTAGATGAAGTTGAGACGACAAACGACGTAATTGAGTACGGCGACCAAATACTGCTTGACGCTCGCGTTTCAAATAGAGGAAGTAATATTTTCAGAGGGAATTTTTGCGCAATTTTTTCTAACGACGCGGGCGAAAACGTTGATTTTGCGGTTATTTACGATACTTTAATTTCCGCAAACGACAATGCTATTCTTAATTTTTCAATTTTCTCTTTGCCGTATCTTCAGGCAGGCGAATATAACGTCGATTTTTATTATGCCGTTTCGGGCGGAAACTGGCTAAAATTCAGCGATTTGTCGCAAAGCGAACAGGTAAAAATTACGGTGAGAGAAAACGAAGATAACGCGACGTTTATCGACAAAAACGCGGCAAAAAAATCGGCGGCAAAAATCGGTTTTGCGGGAATAACAAACGGACAAATTAACCTGAATTTGAAAGCGGCAACGACAACCGTACAACTTTATAATTTGCAAGGACGTTTAATAAAAAGCATTGACATTAACGCAACAAACGGAATAAACGCGACGGGAATAAAAGTCGATAATCTTTCCAAAGGAATTTTTATTCTTAACATAAAGCAAGCGGGCGTTTCGGAGTTGCGGCAAAAGATTACGGTTAAGTAGGTTTTTTTGAAAATAAACAATACAAAATACAGCGAACTTTTGGATTTTATCGCAAAAAAAAACAAAGCGGCTGTCGCTTTTTCAGGCGGCGTCGATAGTTCTTTTTTGAGTTTTGCCGCCTATGAAGCGTTAGGCAAAAACGCCGTCGCAATTACCGTCGTCTCTCCTATGCTTTCAAAAAGCGAACTTTGCGACGCGAAAAAAGTTTGCGAACAAATAGGCATAGAACACATTCTCATAGAAGAAAATCTTATAGACGAAAAAGTCGCGCAAAACCCGAAAGACCGTTGTTATCACTGCAAAAAAAACGAATTTGCCGCAATAATAAACGCGGCGAAAAAACGCGGCATAAACGCGATTTTTGACGGCACAAACATAGACGACGAAAGCGATTACAGACCGGGAATAAAAGCGCTTTTTGAACTCGGAGTAATAAGTCCTCTGCGCGAAATTAAACTTTCAAAGCAAGAAATTCGGGAATTTTTACGTTTGGCGGGCATTTTCGTTTGGGATAAACCCGCGTTTGCCTGTCTTGCTTCGCGAGTTCCATACGGGCAAAAAATTACCGAAGAAGTTTTATTAAAAATTGAACGCGGAGAAGAAATTTTGCGCTCTTTCGGTTTTAAGCAGTTTCGTTTGCGCATTCACGACAACATAGCGCGTATAGAAGTCGCAAGAGACGAAAGAAGTAAATTATTCAGCGAACAGACGTTAGACGTTCTTTCTCAAAAGATAAAAGCGTTAGGGTTTGCGTTCGTCGCATTGGAAATGGAAGGTTATAAAATGGGAAATTTGAATTTGTTGAACGTCGATTGATTTATGGATATGATTGTAGAAGTTTATATCGTAGTTGATTTTATAAAAAAACGTCGCAAACCTCTTATTAAAATGAAATTTTGATGGTTGCCGAAAGCACTGCTGAATATCGACAAGCACCTAAGGCGTAAATCCCCTTTTTTTCAGATTTTCCATACAACTAAAAATTTTGCTGTCATCTCTTTCACATTTATTATTAATAATGTCAGACAAAAAATCAACTTCTTCACTTGACAAGATGTTTCTGGTATTATTGAAACTTAACATTTTTCGAATTTGTTCCAAAATAGCAATGTTTTTATCATCATCTGTCACTTTAACCTTTTTCATCGGTATCCATTTACCCGCATATTTTTCAGATTCACGCAACAATTCTTCATTTCGGCGAGCAACAATATCAAGAATTTCAACTCCTTTTTGATAT
>Ga0182485_1034_pt1 | contig 17173 bp, 13 predicted proteins | sample TergutMp193P3_FD_120825 | JGI IMG/M metagenome (GOLD analysis project Ga0182485, IMG submission 120825)
AGTAGTAGTCAAATTAAAAAATCTTTTTTAATTTTAGAAAACGATAAATTTGTCGCGGGTTATCCGATATTTTTATCTAACGAGGATGCTTATAGAAAGATGAAAAATTATACGAGAAGTTATGAGCGCGACAATATAATTTTACTTCCTGCAGATTTTGAAAGTCGCAATGTTGAAAACGTAATAAAGAAAAAACCGATAGACATTAAAATAAATATCGAAATAAATTTGTTTAAATACGAAGAAGGTTTGTATGTTGAATACAAAGATACGTTAAAGACGATTGTTTGGGATTGCGATGTTGCGTGGGGAGAAAAAGATTGACGATGATTATTCGTAATATTGTTTTTTCTGCTTTTCCTAACCTTTTTTAATTTTTATTGGCGCATTCACATTTTATCGTTAAATGTCTATCGTTATAGTAGTTCCTATGCAAACGCTTTTTTCATTTTTTCTTTACTGCGCGTAAAAAGGTTTTTTATCAGTTTTTTCAAGCGTTACGATTTTGTACCCCGCTTTTTCGTATTCCGCTTGCGTGTCGCGCAAATATTTATGATACGCCTTGGGGTCGTAGTTAAACTCTTTCATAATCGAATCGCGAATGCGATATACTTCGTCAATCGGATTATCCAGTTCCTTATATTTCTCCATTTTGTTTCTCCTCTCTTTCGATGTCCATAAGTACATCGGGGGTTAATAATTCGGGTAGCCACAAATTACGTTTGATATTAAACGATGCTATTTTTAAGTAATTTGGTCTCCCTAAATGCGTCATATTCCAACTAATTAAAAAATCAATTTTATTCATAGCGCATATCGCTAAATGAAAGCAATCTGTTTTTGCTCTTTGCGGAATATCCAAAAACTCAAAATATTCTTCCGCAAGTTTTTCCGTTTCTGGCGTTACTGGCAAATGCGGTATGCCTTTTATTAAGTCAAGTCGCCGTTTTGCCGCGTCTTTGTCGCCTTTTTCGCATTCTTCAATAACATATCGGCTTACATACAAGTCGTATTTATGCCTTTCATATTCCCAAAATTCCTGCGCGGCGTGTTGTCGTAAAGTATCTATTGTATTTTTACACGGTCGCGCCGTTATCAAACTCGGAATAGTGGTTTCTATGTAAACGCTTTTCTTTTCCATTCTTCCTCTTTCCGTTTGCAATAATATACTAACTGCTCCACATACCTCGCAAGAAATTTACTAAAAAAGTAAAAAATTCAGCGAAAGTGAAAAAAATATATTATATTATTGTTATAATCAAAAATAAATTTGAAAAAATTCAACTTAATTTAAGGAAAAACCAATGAAGAAAATTTTACTTTTTGTTATGCTTTTACTTTTTTGCAGTTGCGACGATAAAAAAGTAAAAGTAGAAATCGAAACACAACAAAACAGATACCTTGATTGTTCCGATATTGAGCAATCAAGTATATTATTATCATATAATTATGATAATATCGGCAGTAATGATTTTGACGATAACATTGAAATTCCCGGTAATAAGCCGTGTCTTTATGATTATGTCGACGCATATATGATTATTGATACTATTTTTCAGATTAAAGGAAGTTATTATGTACAATCTTCCGTGTTTAGTAAATCCGACGACAAAGAATTGCTAATAGAATCGTGGAATCCTTCTAACCGCTGGGAAATTTTATTAAACGCTAATTGTGTTTCGTCTAATTTGTTTTTAATAGGCGATACTCTTTCTTGTCGAGTAGATACAATAATTTCCGGAACGTGCAGTCCTGTTATTTTGAGAAATCTTTGTTATTCCGAATGTTTTTTAGATTTCGGAAATTAGATTTTGGAAGATATTACAATTCTTAAACCGCTAAAAAACTTTTATCTTTACGATTATTCCCAAAAAAACAAATATTACGTCTTATTTCCTATAAATAGTCGTCCCCGTCGATTTGTCGCTCATCTCCTCAATTAGCGTTTTTTCGCCGTTCCAGCCGCAAATATGAACCCGACGGACGCCTTTTGTTATCGCTTCCGACGCGCCTTTAAGTTTGGGTATCATTCCGCCGGTTATTTCGCCGCGCTCTATTAAATCGTATATTTCGCCGATTTCTATGTTTTGTACGACTTTGCCGCCGACTTTTACGCCGGATACGTCGCTTACGAATATCAAATCGTCAATTTTAAGCGCGACGGCTATTTCGCTTGCCGCGCCGTCCGCGTTTACGTTATATATGTTGCCCAAATTATCGCGCGAAACGGGAGAAATTACCGCGACGAAACCGTTTTCGTAAAATAAATCGAGAAGTTTGGTATTCACGATTTCGATTTCGCCGACGAATCCCAAGTCCTTGCCGCTTTGTGAAAAAAGTTTTTTTGCGCAAGCCGTATTTGCGTCGACTCCCGAAATCCCGACGGCGTTTACGCCAAATTTCAAAAATTCGTTCACTATCCTTTTATTTACGTCGCCCGAAAGAACGCGTTGAACCGCAAACATCGTCTCTTCGTCCGTAACTCGCTGTCCGTCGACGAATAAAAATTCCTTTTTGAGCCGTCCCAATTCTTCGTTTATGTCTTTTCCGCCGCCGTGAACGACCGAAACCGCAAAACCGTTTTTCTGCAAATCGTAAATTCCTTTTGCCATCTCCGTTAAAAACCCCAAACTGTTTACGGTTGAGCCGCCGATTTTAATCATAACTTTACGCATAATCTTCCTTTTTATATTCGTTTCTTAAAAGAAAGTAATATTTGCGCGAAGACGTTTGCAAAGTTTTCAAAGCTGTGTTAATAAGATATATACCACAATATATAGTTGTCGCGACTTTTGCGAATTTTACGTAAAATTTGAATAAAAAGCGGGCAAATAAAAAGTTTTTAACAAGTTATAAACAATTTTGTTGATAACTCGACGTATATTTGAAAACACAATATTTAGTATTATTTTGAAAATAACAACTATATATTGTGTATATTAAAGTATTTGTTTAAGTAATTTTGCCAAAAACCGCTTGCCAAGCGGCTTTAAAAATAAAATTAAATATATATTGTTTCTTTCCGTTTTTTGTGTTTGCATTATCGTATTTTATTATCGGTGAAAAACAATATATAGTGTTGATTATAAGGAGGAATGGTAAAAATGATTCAAACCGTTCGTAAAAGAGAGGGCGTTATAGTCGCCTACGACAGACAAAAAATAGCAAATGCGATTTGGGGAGCGCTTCAGGCGGTCGGAGGAACCGACCCGCAGATAGCGCAAACATTAGCGATTAAAACGGAAGAAGAGATATCAAAAAAATTCCACGCAAACGACATTCCTTCGGTCGAAGGAATTCAGGACATCGTCGAAAACGTTCTTATGAACAACGGCTATAACGTCGTCGTGAGGGCGTATATATCTTATAGAAATCTGCATATGAAGCAGAGAAACGCTAAAAAATTAACTATCGGAATAAAAGAAACGTTCGACGGATATCTTAAAGGAACGAATTGGCGCGTAAAAGAAAATTCCAACGTAAATTACTCCATAGGCGGATTGATTTTGCACGCGTCCGGCGAAGTTACAAAAAATTACTGGCTCGACGAAATTTATACCGACGAAGTCGCGAAAGCGTACAGAAACGGCGAATTTCACATTCACGATTTGCAAATGTTTTCGGGATATTGCGCGGGCTGGTCGTTAAGAGAACTCATTACGGAAGGACTTGGCGGAGTCGAAAACAAAATAGCGTCGTCGCCGGCAAAGCACCTTTTTACGCTCGTTCAACAGATGGTAAATTTTATGGGCTGCTTGCAAAACGAATGGGCGGGAGCGCAGGCGTTTTCGTCCGTCGATACGTTTATGGCGCCTTTCGTTTGGGTCGACAATTTGTCTTATAAAGAGGTAAAGCAGGCGATTCAATCTTTCGTGTTCGGAGTAAATATTCCGTCGCGCTGGGGTTCGCAGGCGCCTTTTACCAACGTAACTTTCGACTGGGTTGTTCCCGACGACCTAAAAGACCAAGCGGCGATAATAGGCGGAAAACCGATAGAAAAAACGTATGGCGAATTTCAAGTAGAAATGGATATGATAAACAAAGCGTTTTTGGATATTTTTCTTGAAGGCGACGCAAACGGACGCGGATTTATGTATCCGATTCCGACGTACAATATAACGAAAGAATTTAACTGGGACAGCGACAACGCCAAACTTCTCTGGGAAATGACGGGAAAATACGGAACGCCTTATTTTCAGAATTTCATAAATTCGTCTCTTAATCCCAGCGACGTGCGCTCGATGTGTTGTCGTTTGCAACTTGATTTGCGCGAACTTCGTCAGCGCGGCGGCGGATTGTTCGGCTCTGCCGAAAAAACGGGTTCGGTCGGAGTCGTAACGATAAATATGCCGAGAATTGGCTACTTAACTCGCGGAAACAAACAGGCGTTTTTCGCGGCTTTGGACAGAATTATGGACATCGCCCGCGATTCTTTGGAAATAAAACGCAAAACCGTCATTCGTCTGCTCGACGAAGGGCTTTTCCCCTATACGAGAAGATATTTGGGCGCGACGAAACTCAAAAATCATTTTTCCACAATAGGACTTATAGGAATGAACGAAGCGTGCAAAAACTTTATGGGCAAAGATTTGCTCGATATTGAATCGCGCGCGTTTGCCAAAGAAATACTCTTGCATATGCGCGAACGTTTGCAGGATTACCAGCAAAAAACGGGTCATTTTTACAATCTTGAAGCGACTCCCGGAGAAGGAACTTCGCACAGATTAGCGGGACTCGACAAAGAATTGTATCCCGAAATGGATATTCCGGGCGGCGAGCGTCCTTATTATACGAACTCTACGCAACTTCCCGTCGAAGCGACCGACGATATTTTTGAAGCGCTCGATATGCAAGACGGATTGCAAACGCTTTACACGGGCGGAACGGTGCTTCACGGATTTATCGGCGAAGCGATAGAAGACGCCGCGACCGTCAGCGCGTTGGTCAAAAAAATCGCTTACGGATATAAACTTCCATACTTTACGATAACGCCTACATATTCGGTTTGCGAAGAACACGGCTATTTGTCGGGCGAGCAGGCGGTTTGTTCTTTTTGCGGAAAAGCCACCGAAGTTTATTCGCGAATAGTCGGTTATTATCGTCCCGTTAAAAATTGGAACGAAGGCAAGCGGGCGGAATTTGAGAAAAGAAAAACGTATAAAAACACTTCAAAGGAAGAATCTCAAGTAATTCGGTTTGCCGAAGAAGAAAAAACGGAGGAAAATGTAGCCGAAAACACAGCGGCGCAAAACGTAGAAGAAGAAAAAATGGTTTTGGCGTGAGTTCTGTTTTCGACGGAATCTGCGGATTCAACAATTTTTCAGGAAACGATTTTCCGGGGACAGTTTCGGCTGTCCTTTTTTATTCAAATTGCAATTTACGATGTCCGTATTGTCAAAATCCCGACGTAGTTTTAGGGAAAATTCAAGCGATAAATTGCGAAAAATTGGACTTTTTTTTGAAAAAACGAAAAAATAACATCGACGGAATTGTGATAACGGGCGGAGAGCCGACAATTCATAAAAATTTGCCGAATCTTATCGAATATATTAGAAAATTCAACTATAAAATAAAACTCGATACGAACGGCTTAAATTCTTCGGCGCTTGAAAATTGCGACGTCGATTATTTGGCGCTCGATATAAAAACGACTCCCGAAAAATACGCGCGTTTTTTGGGAAGCGATTTAAGCGAAAGTCAAATAAGAGAAAATTTATTGAAGAGTATTTCGTTTGTCAAAAAAAATAACGGCGAATTGAGAATAACCGTCGCTCCTAAAATTATTGAGAAAGAAGATTTTGAAGAAATTGCCAAATTTTGCGACGGGACAAACGTTTTTTTGCAAAAAATTCGCACAAAATTTGAAATTTTAGACAGAAATTTTTTCAAAAACGATGTTTTTTGCGATGAAAATTTTATTCAGGAATTTAAGTTTTATTTGGAAAAGTTTGCAAAAAGCGTGAAAATCAGAGATTACGGCGAAAATTCAAAAGTAAGAGTGAAAAAATATGATTGAATTGCGCCTAAATTATTTAAATCGGAGATAAAATATGGAATTTCGTCCTTGCATAGATTTGCACGACGGCAAAGTAAAACAAATTGTCGGCTCGTCGCTTTCGGATGATTCGCAAAATATTATTGAAAATTTTTCGACCGACAAGCAACCGTCGAAATTTGTACGTCTTTACAAAAACGACAATTTGCGCGGCGGACATATAATAAAACTTGGCGCAAAAAACGACGAAGCCGCAAAAAACGCGCTTGCCGAATGGGAAAACGCTTTTCATATCGGCGGAGGAATAAGCGACGAAAACGCAAAACTATGGCTCGACGCGGGCGCGTCGCACGTTATAGCGACGAGTTTCGTTTTCAAAAACGGCAAAATAAATTTGGAAAATTTGCAAAAACTAAAAAAAGCGGCGGGAAAAAAACGAATCGTATTAGATTTATCCTGCAAAAAACGCGAAGAAAAATATTATATAGTTACGGACAGATGGCAAAAGTTTAGCGACGAAACGATTTCGCAAAAATCGCTTTCTTTTTTATCGCAATATTGCGACGAATTTCTTGTTCACGCCGCAGATATAGAAGGCAAAAAACAAGGCGCGGACTTAAAACTTATAGAAATTTTGGCAAAATATTCGCCCATTCCCGTAACCTACGCGGGCGGAATATCGTCTATGGACGACATAGAAAAAGTACGAATTTACGGCAAAAATATCGTAAATTTTACGGTAGGAAGCGCGCTTAATATTTTCGGCGGACATTTGGATTACGCGGCGGTTGTAAAATTTTCAAAAACCGCTTAACATCCGCATTCTTTTATGTCGCTGTCTTTTTCGTCTTCCGCTTTTTCGAGCAAATAATTATGTCGCTTAACCGCTACCGCGACTATAATCGCCGCGACCGATAAAACCGCCAAAGACCACCAAAGAATAGTGGTAAGCAGGCATTTTTCATTTGATAAACTACGCATAAACAAACTCCTTAAATTAAGTTTTCTATGATATAATCCCGTCTTTCAGACGTGTTTTGTCCCATATAAAATTTCATCAAGCGGGGGATTTCCGCTATTGTTTTCACGTTTATTTCCGTGAGCCGAATTTCTTTGCCGATAAACTGCCCAAACTCTTTGGTATCGATTTCGCCAAGTCCTTTGAAGCGCGTAATTTCGCAATCTTTTAATTTTTTTTCGGCTTTGTTTCTCTCCGATTCCGAATAACAATAATGCGTTTCCTTTTTGTTGCGAACCCGAAATAGCGGCGTTTCCAAAATAAATATACGATTTTCCAAAACCAATTCTTCAAAATAATTCAAAAAAAACGTAAGCATCAAAAGTCGAATATGAAAACCGTCGACGTCCGCGTCCGTCGCAATAACGATTTTTCCATATCGAAGATTTTCTAACGAATCCTCAATTCCAAGCGCCGTTACCAAATTATACAACTCTTCGTTGCCGTAAATATCGGTTTTTTTGCAGCCAAATAAATTTTTCGGTTTGCCGCGAAGAGGAAACATCGCCTGCAAAAAAACGTCTCGCGTAGAAGTAACGCTTCCGCCCGCCGACTTTCCTTCCGTGATAAAAATCGTAGAATTTTCGCCCTTTGCGCCGTCCGAAAGATGATATTTGCAATCTCTAAAACCGGGTATATTTATCGATATTTTTTTTGCGATGTCTTTCGCTTTTTTCTTAACTTCGCTCAATTCTTTGCGGACTTGTTCGTTTCTGTCTATTTTGGAAAGCAAAATTTCGGCGGTGTCCGTATTTTTGTGCAAAAAATCCGCTATTGCGTCTTTTACCGCGCTTACGATGTCGGCTCGGATGTTTGTGTTGCCGAGTTTATTTTTCGTCTGACTTTCAAAGATAGGATTTTCCAAACGAATGGAAATCGCGCCGACAATTCCGTCTCTGACATCCTGCGAATCGTAATTTTTGCCCGAATATTCCTTTATGCCTTTCAAAATTCCTTCTTTAAAAGCCGATTCGTGCGTTCCGCCTGCGGAAGTATATTGCCCGTTTACGTAAGAAAAATAATTTTCGCCGTATTGTTCGGTGTGCGTAAAGGCAAATTCCAATTTATTGTCTTTTGAATTAAAATAGCAAATATCGTAAATTCTGTCGTCTCCGACTTCCGCGCCGAGCAAGTCCTTCAAGCCGCCTCGCGATTCAAATTTTTGTCCGTTAAAAAGAAGTTTTAAGCCGCGATTCAAATAAGCGTAAGACCAAAGCCGCTGTTCTATAAATTCTTCGTCAAATTTGTATTCTCCAAAAATAGTCGCGTCGGGAATAAATTCAAAATACGTTCCCGTAAGTTTATCGCCTTGTTCTCCGTCCGTTTCGCTTTTTAATCTTCCCGCTTCAAAAATCGCTTCTTTTGATTTTCCGTCTCGAAAAGAAACTACCTTAAAATAACTTGACAGCGCGTTTACCGCTTTTGTTCCGACGCCGTTTAATCCGACCGAAAATTGAAAAACGTCCGTATTGTATTTTGCGCCCGTGTTTATTTTTGAAACGCAATCGACAAGTTTTCCAAGCGGAATTCCGCGCCCGTAATCGCGAACCGAAACCAAATTGTCTTTGAGTTCCACTTCGATTTTGTCGCCGTTTTTCATTATAAATTCGTCTATGGAATTGTCGATAACCTCTTTTAGCAAAACGTAAATTCCGTCGTCGTATTGCTTGCCGTCTCCCAAACGTCCGATATACATTCCCGAACGCAATCTTATGTGTTCAAGCGAATCAAGCGTTTGAATTTTGCTTTCGTCGTATATGTTTTTTGTTTCGTTTTTCGCCATAATTTCCTTATCCGTTTCATTTAATATAACGAAAATACGATATTGACAAAGCAAAACGCAATACGAATTTTGCGCAAAAATTATTTTTTACAAAAAAACGACAAAATTTATAACGAAAAGAGTAAATATGGAATGGCAAGCGCCAAAAGGAACGCGGGATTTTTATCCCGAAGACGCGATAATTAGAGATTATATTTTTGATTCGTGGAGAAAAAGTTGCGAAAAATACGGATTTGAGCCATACGACGCGCCGGTTTTTGAGCATTTGGAAGTTTATACGCAAAAAAGCGGCGACGAAATTGAAGGACAATTATATACTTTTGAAGACAAAGGCGGGCGAAAATTAGCGCTTCGTCCCGAAATGACTCCGTCGCTTGCGAGAATGGTCGCCGCAAGATGTCGCGAGTTGAAAAAACCGATAAAATGGTATTCGATTCCGAAACTTTTTCGCTACGAAAAAATGCAAAAAGGACGTTTGCGCGAATTTTTTCAGTTGAATATGGACATTTTGGGAATAGACGACGTTTGCGCGGACGCTGAACTTATTGCCGCCGCAATAGATATGCTTTGCAATTTGGGACTTTCGAGTAAAGATTTTCAGGTTCATATTTCGAGCAGAACGCTTTTGGAACAATTATTTTTATTTGTCGGCGTAAAGCAAGGCGAATTATTAAAATTATACGCTATCTTGGACAAAATGAACAAAGTAACTCCCGAAAATTTTAATTTAATGTTAGACGAATTTTTTACGGATAAAAACGTCGCGCAAAGCGTAAAAAAAATACTTTCGGCAAAAACTCTCGATGAAATTTTGGAAATAAACAGCGAAATAGAGCCGATTTTGGAAATAAAAAAATTATTTGAATATTTGCAAGTACTCGGATTTCAGGATTTCGTAAAATTTGACGTGTCGGTCGTGCGCGGTTTGGCGTATTATACGGGAGTGGTCTTTGAAATTTTTGACAAAAAACGAACTATGCGCGCAATCGCCGGCGGCGGAAGATACGATAAATTGGTAGAACTTTACGGCGGACAACCCACTCCCGCAGTAGGTTTTGCGGTCGGCGACGTAGTTTTGTGCGATTTACTTAAAGAACTGAATAAACTTCCCGAAATAAAACAAAATTGCGATTTATTTATAGTTTCTTTCGATAAAGATTACGCGAATTTGCTGAAAATCGTAAAAAAATTTAGAGAAAATAATTTTAGCGTTCAATATCCGCTGAAACTTGGAAATTTTGGAAAACAAATGAAACAGGCAAACGAAGCGGGAGCCAAAATCGTGATTTTTGCGGGTTCGCAAGAAGAAAGCGAAGGAAATTATAAATTAAAAATAATGAAAACAGGCGAAGAAAAAGTTGTTTTGAAAGAAGAAATTGCAAAAAAAATTCGCGAATTTGAAAATTTTTAAGCGAAAACCATATTTTTTTATTATATTAGTTATATATAATCATAAAAATCTTATAAAACTTAAAAATAAGTTGCGCAAATTGCACTATTGCGCTTAATTTATTTATTGTTTTTTAAAATCTAAAACTTTATTAAAATCTAACAAATTACTTTTAGGAGGTAAAAAAAATGAAAGAGTATTTCTATATATTAGCCATTTCCGTTTTGTTATGCGGGGGGGGGGGCGCTATGTGTTTTGCTGACGTTAAAGCATACGCCGACTCTGACGGTTACAAAGTCGAACTTGAAAACAAAACAAATTCGGCGTGGATTATGGGCGGCGTCCGTTTCAAAAACAACGGACAAAATTTACAACTTCAATACGGAAGCGCCAAAATTAGAAAAACAGGCAGTAACGAATACGACGTTTATCAGGTATCTACTCAACCTCAACACGCCAAACTGCTTGCGCCCGGAAGAAGACAAGACGTAGCCAATTTTCAGCCGGCTACTTGGGGACAACCGACAGAGCCGTATAAAATAGACGAATCGTCGCTTGAAGTATTGCTTCGCACAGGCGCGCCCGGAATACCGCAAGACCCCGACGAAGAAAAACCAAACACGCTTGACGAATTGCGCGAACTTGTCAAAAAAAGCGATGAAAGCGATTTTTACAACGAGAATTATCGTTTGCAAAAACCTGACGGCAAAGGCGGAATGCAGCGTTATTACGATTCGCTTGGAGTAAACGGAGGTCTGTATTCAGGCGGATATATGGATACTTATCTTGGAGAAACGCAACTGCATTTTGCGATTCCCAAAGGAAATGTGACGGGAGTTTGGAGCGAAGGAAAAGTAGCAAGAGGCAACGAAGAACCGCTTTATTGGCTGTCTATGGGAATGATACAGGAATATTTTAGAGTGGACAATCAATGGATGTTTTCAGTAGGCGCAAAAGAATCGGGTATCGGTATGTCGGTAACTACTCCCGAATCCAATTTGGCTCAACCCGGCGTATATGGCTGGTGGCAAATAGAGCGCGACGCGGGATTAGACAAATTTCTCGCATATCCGCAGTTTTTCCCAAAATATGAAACAATTCTTACAAACGCGGTCGTTGTCAACGGCATACCTAACGGAGAGGAAATTATGAAATATTATATGCGCGGCGACCAGAGTTATTCGCCGAAATCGAGCGCGCTTATGTTTAATTCGTCGTTTTGTTCCGCAATATTTCAATACGTTATGTACGACGCGCTTTCTTATTCAAACGACGTTTGCTGGAAATTTGCGCTTTCCAATGCAATAGACCCTTATATGGCGCTTGCCGCTATGAATTTGATTTATAATACAGGCGAGTTTGGAACTTCGGAAACAATAAGAAACGCTTTCAGCAACGCAAATATAGACGCTTTGGTCAACAATCCTAACGCCAGCCAAATATTTGAAGGCGGGTTCGGCGGCTATACAAGTCAAATACGTGCGGTAGCGCAACAACTGATAAACGCTTCAAAGGATTTTGAATTAAACGGCGGAAACAATTCCGAACTCATTGATTTTGAAATAACTTTGGAACAACTTCGGCAAATATTTTTCGGAGATAACGGAACCGTCGCAAAGCAGGGCAACGGCGGTTTATTGTTGCATTATTACGACCCTGCGGCAGGTAAGGACGTAAGCGCAATACGCCAAAAAATTTGGAATACATTGGACGACGCTTTTAACGTTTGCAAAGGATTATCGCCGACGACAAGAGGCAAAAACGCGATAAGTTATCGTTACGATTTTCTTTCGGTATTGAGAACGGTTAAGGAAGATTTACCCTTTGTCCGCCGTTTGAATTTTGCGGGAAATATGGGAACGATTATTCCGAACGACTACGACAAAAATAAAAATCCCTGCGGCAAAGACGCGGGAGCGGGAGACGAAACATATCCATACGCAAACGTAACAGTCGCGCCCGACGAAGAATTTTGTTCGGTGATAGTCAATATGAACGACGATAATCTTTGCGGAAAAGTCAGATGGTCTATCGATTACGATTGGGCGATTTGGAACACGGCAAATATGGTTGAAACTGCGCCCGCAAAGCAAAATAGTTTTGAATTTGAAATTCCCAAAGAAATGGCGGACGCATTTGCCGACAGAGGCGACGAAAGCGGAAAATTCGTTTGGATAATGGCTGAAGACGTAGCGGGAAATTCGGTTGTCGTAAAAAGAGCGATAGAATTTAGAACTCCCCCGCCTCCGCCGCCGCTTAACACCATAGATTTTAAGGTGAAAAACGCTTGGTATTTTGACGACTCAAATCCTGCGGACGGCTATATAGACCGCATAAAAATGGAGTTTGAATTTGATTTTAGCGAATATTCAGAGTTTAAGTTTAGCGAATTTGTTCCGCATATTGAAGATATAGTCAAAAACAACTTTACATTGCCGTCGGCGAGAAAATTTTCGGTAAAAAGCGTAGACGTTATCGATAATACTTCGCTCAAAATTTCGGTTTCGCAGGAAACGGATAAAGTCGACGTAAAAACGTCTGTCGACAACAGCGATAAATTTACGGTTCAAAGTAATCTTATCCATAAATTTAACGACACGTTGCAAATTCGCGCGGTCGGACAATTTGAAATAAAAGATTCCGTCGCGCCGATAATTACCAGCGGACGTTACAGGTTTATGAAAATTGAAAACGAAAACGACAAAATTATAGACACGCTTACTCTCGTTTTTAGCGAAAAACTTTCGGGAAGCGTCGCAAAAAACTCTATTGGCGCGTTTAGCAAAACAAAAAATTCGCAATATAGTTTTAAGTTTGACGATACTTTTGCGCAAAACGACAGCATTGTAAAAATTGAAGTTGAATACGACGGGAACAATCTTCCTGATTTGGGAGATAGCGTTAGAATTCAATTAAATTCCGCAATTACCGACAAAGAATTTATTCGGCAAAAATTAAACACCGTTTGGGCGCCGCTGTCGGTTGTGGAAGGCGAAGGAAATTACGACGTTTCGATATATCCGAATCCGTATTCTCCAAACGGCGAATTTGAAACGGCGGACGGAAGAACTGATAAAAATCCCGTAATTGAAAAATGGGGAAATTCGTATGAAGCGAAAAATCTTGCGGTCGTCGTTAAACCGATTGGACAGCGCGGTTCAATGAAAAAAGAATTAACCGCAAAAATTACGATAATTGACGCGCTTGGAAATACGATAGTCGAAAACAAAGAATTTTCGCAAGGAAAAGACGGCGTTCTTATTTGGACGTGGAACGGAAAAAATGTGCGCGGCAGAACCGTCGGCGCGGGAACTTATTTGGCGATAATTTCGGTAATTGACGAAACAGGAGAAAACGCTCCATTCTTACGTACGCGAAAGATTGGAATAAAAAAGTGAAATAAAACTTTAACATTAACATTAACAAGTTAAAAAGGAAGGTAATATGAATAAATATTATTTAGTTGGCGTTTTTACGTTTTTTGCGATATTTTTCGCGACGGTAGAAACGGTTTGGGCGCATATGGATTTGAAATATCACGGCGCGTATCCTCCTTATGCGGATGGAGAAGGACATAAACATTTAGAAAGAGCCGGCAGAGAATTTTTGCCCGTAGGCGACCATGCAGACCCGTTTTTAGACCCTCTTTTAATGAAACACTCGTTTTATCTTGACGACGGCATACCGTCCATTTCAGAGGGTACTTTAAAATTTCCGCCGGCGGGTTTATCGGGAACCGCCGGTTCAGTAGAGTGGGGAACTTATGAAATCGGATATAAAGACGCCTGCGGCAATACAGGTTCTTCTTTTATTCAAACAGTAGGCAACGGCGGGAACGTTAAAGTTTCGGCAAACGCGACTCTTACATACGGCAATCCATCAAATCGCGTTACCAATAACGGCGGGAAAGTAACGCAGGTTCCAAGCGGAGAAAAAGTATATCCAGTAAGACCGAAATTTCCCGACCTCAGACCGGAATCATTTAAATGGCCTGATAATCTTAAACCTTTGCTCGTTTCGGGAGAAACCGTAACATTATCGCCGGGCGTTCATTATTTTGACAGCGTTACCATAAAAAACGGCACTTTAAACGTAATGGTTAAAAACGGGAAAACCGCCAGAACAATAATTTACGTCAAGCGCGACGTGAGAAACGGAGACGGTTCTTGGGCGACAATAAATACCGTCGACGAAAACGGAAAAATCATCCCTTTTTCGTGCGACGACGATAAAAGAGGGCAGGTATTGTTTGTAGTCGGCGGCTGTTTTATGCTCAATAGAGGCGGTAATCCCGTAGATATTACCGCTTCCATAATAGCGCTTGGAATAATAAGTTTAAATCCCGTCGCTAAAATAAAAGGACAGGTAATAGCGGACGAACTTAACGCTTTCGCCGGCATTGACCTTGCGAACAATATCAAATTTGCGCCCGTTCCTACATACGCCGTAGAATTTTCGCCTTTAACTTTTCGCGACGATAAACATTGGGCTTACGGAACGAGCGGCTGGACAAATAACGGCGGCGAACCGAAATATTACAACTCCGTCGATTCTCAAGGTCGACCTTCTCCCGCAAACGCCGCCGAGATATATCGATACGGCGCGGACAAAAACAAAGATTACGATACTATGATTGTCGTGTCGCTTTCTGACCCGATTAAAGAAGGAAGCATTACTTTGCCTTACAACATTCCGTATAAAAAAGGCGAAGTAGAGCCGTTTAATAATTCCAACAATAGAAACGCGAGCGTTCTTGTTGAAAACGCGACGCTTAACGGCAATTTTTTAAGCGGCGAATTGCGTTTTACGCCAAACAAAGACAAAGACACGATTCGTTTAAGAATTATCGACCTCGGCTATTACAGAGACGACTTGAAACTCGACTTAACTTTCGGCAAGGCAAAATACGAAGGCGACAATAAAATTCTGCCCGTTCCGCAGACAATAACGATAATTTGCGACGACCCCAAAGACGCTGAACCGCCGCTTCCGCCGGAACCGATAATACCGCCGGCGGAACCGAAACAAATTGATTTTAAGGTAAAAAGCGCGGCTTATTTTGATATTTCTAATCCTGCGGACGGAAAAATCGACCTTATAAAAGTAAGATTCGATTTTGATTTCAGCCGATACGGAGATTTCGACGAACAGTTCAAATCCGGCGTGAAAAATTTGGTCGCAAACGGTTTTATTTTGCCAAACGAAAGGATGTTTAACAAAATAACGGAAAACGACGTAACCGTTATAAGTTCAAATTTGCTCGAAATTTCGGTTTCGCAAAACATAAACGCCGAAGTAAAAACGTCCGTCGAAGATTACGACAAAATTATCGCCAAAAATATGAAAATAGAACGCGAAGACAAGTTTATAAATTTGGCGCAGGAAAGTTTTTCAATAGAGGATTCCATTGCGCCGATAATTACGCAGGGACGTTATTCGCCGATGGTGGTTAAAAACGACGGCGACGAAATAATCGACACTTTGGACGTTTATTTTTCCGAGATAATTTCCTGCAATGTCGCGAAAGAGGCGATAAAAGCGTTAAGAACGGCAAACGGCAGCGAATATTATTTTGACTTTGAAAACACGCGGGTGCAAGACGACTACGCGCGGTTTCTTGTGCGCGCAAATATCAATGCTCTTCCCGAAGAACGCGATTCCATAAGGATAGAAGGCGATAAAGACATAAGAGACGCGCAGAGAAATTTGCAAGCGGTAAATACCGTTTGGGCGCCGCTTGGAGTCGGAAAATACCAAAGCGATTTCGACGTCATAATATATCCGAATCCTTACGCGCCCAATGGAAATTTTGCGACGACCGACGGCAAAAAAGACAGAAATCCCGTTATAGAAGAATACGGACATTTTGCCGAAGCGTCGAATTTGGCGGTAATCGTTAAGGCGAAAGGACAGCGAACTTTAACGCAGGAATTGTCGGGAAATATTACGATACTCGACGCGCTTGGAAATACGATAGTCGAAGACAAAGAATTTTCGCAGGGAAAAGACGGCGTTCTTATTTGGACTTGGAACGGTAAAAATAAGCACGGCAGAACCGTCGGCGCAGGAACTTATCAGGCGTTGATTTCGGTAACGGACAAAACCGAAAACTATACAGTTTTGTATTCGCGAAAGATTGGAATTAAGAAATAGTTTGTCGCGTTTTGTTCAAAAAAAGCGAAGATGACGTAAAAATAAGGCGGATAGAAATATCCGCTTTGTTTTTTCGTTTTGGCAAATAGTATTTTATCAACACCCCTTAATTTGTGATTTTTCTCCAATTAAAATAACTTTTCGCACAAATAAAAAACAAGGGCAAATAAAAAAAACATTAAAAAAAACTAAAATAAATAAAAAAAAGGCGGGGAAAACCCCGCCTTAAAAAAACAATTAAAAAAAAACAAAATCAAGCGACAAACGTAAGCCCCCTATTTTTTACCATACAAATTTCGTCAAAAGTATATACTTTTCCGTCGCGCTCGACCGAAATATCATAAACATTTACCCCCGCGTAAAGTAATTGTTCAAGTCCTTTAATTTTGCATTTCATTTTTTTACGCGCCAAATCCTCTTTGCCCGCCCGCAATTCGTTTTTAATCCGCAAAACCTTATTTCCGTTCAAAATGTTAAAATAAAACCTGTCCGCTTCGGGAATTTCGCCGATTTCCGCCTTGTGTTCAAACCACAAACGGTCGGTATTTCGCAATTTTGAAATACGATAAAGTTCTTTTTCCCATTTTCTCCCGACTTTCGCCATAAAACACCTCACTTTTTATAAATTTAAGTTTTTTACTTTTCATATATATAAAATACGTTCTTTCGAGTAATACGCAAAGAATATTTTATATATTTAATTATTGTTGCTGTTTTCTGTTTTTTGCGCGTATTGCTCTTGTAATTCTTTGCGCTTTTCGGCGCGGCGCGTTTGACTTGTAGAAAAATCGCTTTCAGGAATTACCGCCGTCTGATAAACTGCGCCGCGTGTTG
>Ga0182485_1036_pt1 | contig 16810 bp, 18 predicted proteins | sample TergutMp193P3_FD_120825 | JGI IMG/M metagenome (GOLD analysis project Ga0182485, IMG submission 120825)
AGTTTTATTATTACTACGTCGATTCGCGGCGGTTTGGAAAATAATTCGTATTCGGGTAAAAACTGTATTTTATCTTCGTATTCGTCGAGCGTAAATTGTAGCGTCCAAATAAACCATTGAGTCCAATTATTACGTCGTCTTTTCGGCTTTGTTTCTTTTTTCATATTAAAACCTTTGAATTTATTTAGTTTTCTCCTTATTTATTTATCGTAAAAATAATATTTGGCGCTAAATTAAAACGAATCGGATTTGCATTACTACCCCTCCGTCAAAACATCCGCAATTCGCGCGCTTGCTTTTCCGTCGCCGTAAGGATTTTTTTCGCAGGTCATCGAATTTCGCAAATTACTGTTTTCCAAAACGTCGGACACTTGCGAAACTATAAAATTCTTATCCGCGCCTAAAATTTTCGCAACGCCGCTATCTACGCCTTCGGGACGTTCGGTATCGTTTCGCAAAACAAAAACGGGAACTCCAAAACTCGGCGCTTCTTCTTGTATGCCGCCAGAATCGGTCATTATTATATACGATTTGCTCATTAAAAACATAAAAGAATAATAATCGATATTGCGAAGAATTTTTATGTTTTTTATACCTGCTATTATCGGTTCTATAATTTTGGCAAGCGCGGGATTCGGATGCAAAACTATCAAAAAATCTACATTTTCGCGCGTTTTCGCAAGTTCTTTTATCGCGTTGTATATTTCGACAAGATTGTCGCCTATATTTTCCCGTCTGTGCGTGGTTATAAGGACGATTTTTCTGCTTTCGTCAAAAATAAATCCCGCTTTTTTTACGTTTTCGGCAATGCTTTTTTTAATATTTTCGTTTGAATTTATTCTTTTTTGCATTTCTAAAAGCGCGTCGATAACCGAATTTCCCGTAACAAAAATTTTGTTTTCGTCAATATTTTCTAAAATTAGCGTTTTTTTGCTTCTTTCTGTCGGCGCAAACAAATACGAACTTATCGCGTCAATCATTTTTCTGTTGCCCTCTTCGGGGAAAGGCGAATAAATATTGTTTGTGCGAAGTCCCGCCTCGATATGCGCAACTTTAATTTTTTGATAATACGCAAAAAGCGCCGATATAAACGCCGTCGTCGTATCTCCGTGAACCGCTACAATATCTGCGGGAAATTCCTTAAAAACGTCGCGAAGTCCCGAAGTTATCGCGCACGAAATATCCGATAAATCCTGCCCGTGTTTCATAATATTCAGGTCAAAATCAGGTTTTATTTCAAAGATTTCAAGAACCGAATCCAAAAGTTCGCGATGCTGCCCCGAAACGCAAATTTTTAACTCGACGTTTTTTCGTTTTTGCAATTCCAAAATCACAGGCGACATTTTTACCGCTTCGGGGCGCGTGCCAAAAACAAACAATATTTTTTTCATTATTTGCTGGCGACCTGCGCTTCGGCGACTTTTGGAATAAAGCGTTCCGTTATCGTTTTTGTTACGGCTTCCACATTTACGGTTTTTGTAAGAACGTATAAAATATCGCCCGTCAAAATTTCCGTATTTGCGGTCGGAGCGATTATTTTGTCGTTTCGATTTATCATAGTTATCGTCGTTTCTTCGGGAAGTTTCAGCGACGATACGACTGCCGAACCGCCGTATTCGTCTTCGTCTATCGTTATTTCCAAAAGTTCCGATTCCGCGTTGTGCAAAGCCACAAGTTCCATTAACTGTTTGGGTCTGGGCTTTGCTTTGTCGGCAAGTTTAAATTTGTCGGCAAGCGTCGTTATCGTGGAACCCTGAATCAGCATAGAAAGCAGAACCGCAAAAAACACGATATTAAAAATATAATTCGCGTTTTCTATTCCCGCCGCCGCAGGATAAGTCGCTAAAACCATAGGAACCGCGCCTCTTAAACCGCTCCACGACAAGAAAATATTCTTTTTTAGCGAATATTTGAAAAAAGACATAAAAACGGCGACGACTATCGGACGCGCAATAAAAGTAAGTACGATAAAAAGCAAAATTCCGTCGACAAACACGCCGCGAAATTCGCTCGGCGATACCAAAAGTCCCAGAAGAACAAAAATTACGACGTTTCCCATAGTGGAAAGCGCTTCAAGAAAAGTGCTCGAATTTGATTTGAAAGGTATGTTTGAATTTCCCAAAACGAAGCCCGCGAAAAATGCGGAAAGAATGCCGCTCGATTTCGTAAGTTCCGCCAATCCGTAAGAAAAAAGTATTATCGCGACTATATAAATGTAGAAATAACCTTTGTCCAATTCTACCACGCATTTGCTCAAACGATACGCGCCCCAGCCGATAAGAAGTCCCAGACCCGCGCCGCCGACAATTTTCCAAGCCAAAAGCAAAACTATATTTAACGGCTGTTCAATAGCCAAATTTGCCGACGAAGCCGCCGACGTCGCCGCTAACGACACCGCTATTGTGGTTAAAACGATAGCCATAGGGTCGTTTGTGGCGGATTCAATTTCTACGAGCGCCGAAAGATTTTTGTCTAACGAGCGCGTGCGCAAAATGGAAAATACCGCCGCCGCGTCGGTCGAGGCGATTATACAGCCGATAAGAATTGAAGTTTGCAACTCAAATTTTAAGATAAGATTAAGAAACGCCGCAGTTACGACGGCGGTTAATATTACGCCGAAAGTCGCCATAATCATAGCGGGGGCGAAAACTATTTTTAATCGGTCTTTTCTTGTAACGAAGCCGCCGATAAACAGAACGAAAACGAGCGCGAAATCCGCAATTTTTTGCGCTTGCGGCGCGTTGTCAAAAGGAAAAAGTTTTAATCCGTCGCTGCCAAACAGCATTCCCGCAAAAAGCGCGATGACGACCAAAGGGATATTGAGTTTGTTAGAAACACCTGCCGTAACGATAATCGTTATCAGTATTAACGCAATTACTAAATACATTTGCGAATCCTCCATAAAATTTTTTAAGAGAAAAACAAAATATAATAACTTTTTATTGTGTTTCGCAAGGAAAATTTGCGAAATTTGCGAAATTTTTGAAAAAATTAAGAAATTATAAATTTTTATGCAATTTCCCCAAAAAATATATTATATTTGTTTGTCAAAAACAGTAAATTAAAAAGCAAATAAAGGAGGATAATTTGGCGATTTCAACTCAAAAAAATACCGTAAATAAAATAAAAGGCGGCAAATTATTGGCAAGCGTTATGAGTTTGCGAATTTCCCCGCGCCCCGACAACTTTAATTGGAAAGAAGATTACGCCGACGCCTTAAAGGAAAAATATGCGAATATTCATTGACGCGAATGTTATAGAATTTAACGCGGATTGTATCGTAAGCAGAGACGTAAACGGATTTGCGAACGACGATATTGAAGTTATTACTCCAAAAGAATTTGTTAAAAAATTCGGATAGAAATTAAAAAATATCATATTTTACAACTTTTTCCCGCATTTCCCACTAAAAACAAACATTTTATTATCCTCAAAAAACTAAAAAAATTAAAAAGAAAATTAAATTTTCTTCAAAAAAACTCTTGAAATTTACGTGGTATAATTTAAACGTCCCTTTAAACTATACCACGCGCAAAATACTAAATGCGCACAAACAAAAGCAGGTTTTTTCTTAAAAAAGTGGGAATTTAAAGGGAGGTTTAAATTCCCGGTTGTTTTATTAATTTTTAAGAAAGGAGTTTCTAAATGAAACTTAATTTTTTGACCAAATTGTTGGTCAGCGTGTTTTTGGCGTTTTGCGCGTTTGGATTTGTCGCTTGCAGCGACGACGACGATGGTTCGTCGGTAGATTCCGCGCTTGTAGGAACTTGGGGCGGCGATGGCTACGAAATAATCCTCAAAAGCGACGGAACTTTTATTTTCTCGTCTGACGGCGAAGAACATGATAGAGGAACGTTTAGTACAAGCGGCGGTAAAATAACCTTTAAATACTCCGACGGAGAAACGGAAACTGTGTCATATCGCGTAGAAAGCAACAATCTTATTCTGGACGGAACGGTACTTACCAAAAAATAATAAGCGCGGCGGTTTTTAGTTGCAAAGCGTTTTCTTTCGGGAGAACGCTTTTTTTATTTTGCGGCAAATAGTATTTTCAAGCCAAAACAAAGGAGCAAATAATTATGCAATGGCTATTTCTTTTAATCGCCATATTATCGGAAACGACGGCGACAAGCGCGTTAAAAGCGACAAACGGCTTTAAAAATTTAGTCCCGTCTATAATTACCGCAGTAGGATATATAACCGCGTTTTATTTTTTGTCTTTGGCGGTAAAAACCATACCCGTCGCCGTCGTTTATGCGATATGGGCGGGACTCGGAATCGTGCTTATAACGTTAGTTTCTTGGCTTTTATTTAAGCAAACGCTCGATGTTTGGGCAATTACGGGCATTGCGTTTATAATCGCGGGAGTGGTAATAATGTACGTTTTTTCAAAAAGCGTAAGCCATTGAAAGGGGAAATATGAATTACACGGACGAACAATTAAACGAAGCGATAAAATACGATATATTTTCAGAAGAACAAGTCGCTAAATTTAGAGAGTTTGCGCTAAAAAACGGCGATATAATATTTTCATCCGAACAAGTCGCTAAATCCAAAGAATTTACGCGAACAGACGACGCAACTAAATTTCAAAAAACGCTTTATTACGGCGGCGGATTGTTAATAATCTCCGCGATGACGTGGCTAATGAAAATAAGTTGGGACGGTTTTGGAATAAACGGCATAATTGCTATTTCTACGTTTTATTTTATAGCGTTTTTGCTTGCGGGCAATTACTTGCAATTCAAGAAAAATATGGAAGTCGCGGGCGGAATATTATTTTCGGTAGCCGTTGCAATGACGCCTCTTCTTACTTTTTCGATTTTGAAACGTTATGATTTCTTTCCTATGGGCTGGTCTTACGACGAATATTACGTATGGATAAAGGGAAAATGGATAGTATTGGAAATAAGTACAATTTTGGTTGCGCTGCCGATTCTTTTTAAGGCGCGATTTCCGTTTATCGTTTTTTTAATAGCGGGTTCGTTATGGTTTTTTTCTATGGATATTGTGCCGATAATACAAGAAAAACAAAATATAACTTGGACGCAGCGCGCGGAGATTTCAAACGTATTCGGCTTTCTTATGATAGCAATAGGGTATTTTGCGGATATAAAGTTTAAAAAGGATTATTCGTTTTGGATGTATCTTTTCGGCTTATTGACGCTTTCTGCGGGTTTGTCGGTTTTTGAAAGCCAATATTTAGATAAACTTATAATATTTGGTCTTATAAACGTCCTTATGATATTGTTTGCGTTATTTGTAAACAGAGACGTATTTATAGTTTTTGGAACATTGGGAATTATGCAATTTTTGGGCAGATTGTCGTGGGAATTTTTTAGGGATTCTGCGCTTTTTCCGTTTTATTTGACGATAACGGGAATATTGCTAATTGCGGCGGGAATATTTTTTCAAAAAAACAGAAAAATCATAGAAGAAAACGTTATAAACAAACTTCCCAATTTTATATTGGATTCAAGACCGAAAAGGAATTTGTGATAATTATGCAAAACGAAATAACAATAACGCGCCCCGACGATTTTCATCTGCATTTGCGCGACGGCGAAATTATGAAATTTATTCTTGCGCATACCGCAAAAGTTTTTGCGCGGGCTATCGTTATGCCTAATCTAAAACCGCCCGTCGTTTCGCTAAAAAACGTTTTGGAATATAAAGAAAGAATAATCAAAAATATTCCGCCAAATTGCGATTTTGAACCGCTTATGACAATTTATCTGACCGAAAATCACACGCCTGACGATATTGAAGAATTTGCAAAATCGGGCATCGTAAAAGCGTTAAAACTTTATCCGAATAGCGCCACGACAAATTCGCAACACGGAATAAGCGATTTCGACAAAATAATCCCCGTTCTTGAAACAATGGCGAAGTTCAAAATTCCGCTTTTAATTCACGGCGAAAGCGTTGAATCGAATATTGACGTTTTTGACAGAGAAAAGCGTTTTATAGATAATATATTAAACAAAAAACTTATGAAAATCGATAACTTAAAAATAGTTTTGGAACATATAACGACGAAAGAAGCGGTAAATTTTGTTCTTGAAAACGACATTGCCGCGACGATAACTCCGCAACATTTATTGATGAACAGAAACGCAATTTTCGACGGCGGGATAAATCCGCATAATTATTGCCTTCCCGTTCTAAAACGCGAAATTCACCGCAAAGCGTTGCTTGAAGCGATAAAAAATCCGTGCAAAAAGTTTTTTTTGGGAACGGATTCCGCGCCTCATCCAAAAAACGCAAAAGAATCGTCTTGCGGCTGCGCGGGAATTTATTCGGCTTTCGCCGCGCTTCAACTTTACGCCGAAGCGTTTGAAGAAGCGGGCGCGTTAGATAATTTTGAAAATTTTTGCTCGAAAAACGGCGCGGATTATTACGGACTTCCGCATAACAAAAAAACCGTTACTTTAATCCGCGAAAATTGGACTGCGCCGAGCGAATTTAAGGTAAATTCCGACGTTTCAATTATACCGATTCGCGCGCAAAAAGAAATTAAATGGCGAATTAAGTAAATTTTTTTTGCAAACTTGTTGGAAATTTCGTATATTTACCTTTGGAAATGTACTTAAAAAAGGAGTTTTTATGAAAAATTTTATGTTTATTTTGGCGCTCGCCTTAACTTTCTCGACGATTTTCGCGCAGGACGATTTGAGATTGCGGGCTATGACGAAAAACACAATCTTTTACGCCACGCCCGACGGAAAAGTAACTTCGGCGGATTATTGGCAGATGCGATTGGGCAATTTTGACGTAACGGTAACGCGAAAATACCCCGGCGAAGGCGACGTTAAAATCGAAGGAAGCGCAAACATTGCGTTTATGTCGGGCGGATACCTCGAAGGAAACGGTTTCGGTTCTCGCGGAAAATTATCTACGCAGGCGGATTTTGCCGTAAAACGCGACGGAAAATACCAGACGGTTCGTCCCGATACTATTGATTACATTTTCTTTGGCGCGTCAAAAGTCAAACTTAAAGGACTCGACAAAGAAGAAGATTTGTTTGTTTATATTGAAGACCCGTACAACACTTACGAAGCCAAAATGTTCAATTTGGCGGTTTATGTTTTAAGTAAAAACACGGGAGAACTGACGCACAGTCACGACATCGAAAGATTGTCGGCGGTTTCGTTTACCGAAGAGGGTGCAAAAAAAGGTCATCAGGCGAATATAGCGGAAGCAAGCCGATAATTTTTTATGCTTGGACGGATAATTCAGGAGCAAAAAAACTACTATTTGGTAGATATTTTGCGAAGCGAACCCGTCCGCGCAGTCCTTAAAGGCGTCGCCAAAAGCAAGCAAAAGCGAATTGCCGTCGGCGATTTTGTCGAAGTAGAATTATTTGACGGAATTGCCGACAACGCAATAATTCGCGATGTTTGCGAGAGAAAAAATTATCTTTTAAAACCGCTAATTGCAAATATCGACAATGTTTTTTTTGTAAATTGTTTAATTAAACCGAATTTGGATTTATTTTACATAGACAAATTTATTTTTTGCGCCGCGATAAAAGAAATTCCCGTAACGCTTGTTTTCAACAAAACCGATATTTTATCGGAATCGCAACTTGACGAACTTGAAAATTTTGCGCAAATTTACAAAAAAATAGGTTTTGACGTTTTATTAACAAATATTAACGATAAAAAATCCATAGAAAAAATTAAAAACGCGGCGAAAGAAAAAGTTTCGGTTTTTGCGGGGCAATCGGGAGTCGGCAAAAGTTCTATAATGCAAATTTTATTTCCCGACGAATATTTTGCCGTGCAAGAATTATCTACAAATTTGCTTCGCGGGAAAAATACTACTTCGCACACGTCGCTTTTGCGGCTATCGAACGGCGGTTTTATTGCCGATACGCCGGGATTTTCGTTTTTTGAAACGCCGAATATCGAGCCGCAATTTATCGCTTCGTATTTTAGCGATTTTGTTGATATTTTGAAAAAAACTCCCTGTAAATTTTCAAATTGTTCTCACAAAAACGAACCGAATTGCAGTATAAAATCGGCGGTAAAAGAAAATATAATCGTTGAAAGTCGCTATAAAAATTATGTTGTTCTTTATGATGAAATTAGCGCGAGAGTTAGAAAAAATTAGGGAGTTATATTCCTAATAACATAACGCTTAATCTTTATTTCTTTATTCCCGATTTCACTAAACATCCGTAAACTTTCCTGTTAACGCGGAAAATCACTTTTCAATTACCTATTTAATCGGTTCGTTTTTATTTGCCGATGTTTTTAATGCAATAACACGCCAAAAACAAATCAATTTATTTTTTATCTGTTACGGCAAATGAATGTGGAAGGGAATCCGCGTTTCTCGTCCACAACACAGTTTCTCCACTTCCTCCTTTAGGAGGGTAAATTTTTTTCCCCTTAAGATAATCGGGCATAATGGGCTGATAACCTTCTAATAACTTTTTTTTGTTATTCATAGGTCTTCTCCTTCTTTTAATTGATTGTTATTTTCTTTCAAAGCTTCTTCTTTGTCGTTTATTTTAAAAAACTCAATGTATTCTATAGCGTCTTTATTAACCAAAAGTCCATTAGTTCTGTCTATTTTGTCAGCAAACGCTCCGCGTTCATTTATTTTCCATATTTCCTCTAAATATATGTCATTTTCTTCTGGATAGGAAGACGCAAAAGAATTATCGCCATAAAATCCTCCGATAACTTTCCCATCTTTCAAATGGATTAATACAAAACAAGGTTCTTTTTTATGGAAAAAATAGTCCCACGCTTTAGGCATTATACTATTTACCTTATTTTTAAGGATAGAACTTAATAATATTTTTTTCAGTAAAAAAGGATATATAACGGAAAGTATAAGCGCTATTAAAAAATAAATCCAAATGCCATAATTACTATCTTTTAACAAAGAATGCAACCAAATAATAACAAGATAATTTAAACTGCTGAAAATTATCGCTTCCATAATTCTTTCTGTAAGAATCATTCTCGGAGAAGGATGTATTAAAGTCCACACTTTTAAAGAAATAAACCCCGGCGTAACAAAAAGAATAAACAGTTGTAAATTATCAATAGTTAAGCTTTCCAAAACATATTCTCCTATTTTATTTTTCTTCGTTCGTTTTTAAAAATATTATTCGCCTAATTGATAAATGATAAAAAAGAAAGGAATAGGAGTAAAAACTACTTTTTCTTATCACTTTTTTCGTATTACTCCTTTGCCATAAATTATATTATATGCGTCAAGAACGATGTTAGCGGGGATTATCCTTGCTATTCATTGGTATTTTATTTTTTAATAATAACAAAGCGTGGCAGTCCACTCTATTGGCTGTTTTGCCTATCTGCCACTTTGTTATTTCTAAATACCGGTGTCAAAAAATCATCGTTCTTGACAAATTATGATTATAGGCAGAACAACCATTTTTCGGTTGCTTTTCTCTATAAATTCATAAATTATAATTTTCGGCATTAACAATGGTGTTTTTGCATAATTTTTTATTGGAGGTTTTTTATGAAAAAAGGAACAAGCGTCCTTAAAGTGTTGTCGGTAACATTGATGTTATCAAGTGGTTTGCAGGCGCAATTTTATGACCCAATTACAGGAATTGTCGCTATTAATGAAGAAAGTAGCCGTAAGGTGGAAGAGGCAGTCAGGCGTAATCAAGCGCTTGCAAATATTGTCAGCTCTGATTTTAATGAAATTACGAGAATATCTGCCGTGAAAACGGAAGCAGCGCCTATCCTTAAAGGAAATCGCGTGGAAACTGCATATTTATATGAACTTAAAGATCTTAGCGAGCAAGAATTTAGAACGCTATATGAAATAGCGCTTCTTGGTAAATTTTCCCAAAACATTATGAATGTTTTTGAAAATCTAAAAGAAGATTTTGATATGGTAAAGAGCATAAAAAGCGATGTCGAACAAATCAGGCAATTGAAGAATATACGAGAAAGAGAAATAAACCTGTGCAAAGCACAAGATACTCCGAGATGCGCCAAGTTAAAAGAAATAAACGACGACTATAACAATTTAATTGCGGCTCTTGATTCACAATGGAAGTTATATGCGGAAGTGAAACAGAATTTGGGTAAATATGAAGCAGAATTTGAAGCGCAGCAAAAACAAATAGAAGCACAGGAAAAACAAAGACAAGCGTGGGCGTATAGAATATATAACTCTATGAAAGACGCCTATGCTTTTGATCCTCATAGTTTAAAAAAAGGGATAAAACTTATATTTAAAACTAACGACGGAGAAATTGTATTTGAACCGGGAATCCCACTGCCGAAATTAGAAGAATCGTATAATGTTCAAGGCAAAGTAATTAAATTTACGACAATTCCTAAAGGTTATAGCGGTGAAGGAAGAGTTCAATGCGAAATAGAAGGTGTACGGATGTTTTCTTTGGAAGAGAATAAAAAGAAAGGCGTTCTCGAAAAAATTCATATGAGCGCCGATATTTATAGGAATGATATGGGCTATATGGGTTTTGGTTTTTTTGACGTCAAGTAAAACGCCTTAATTAAAGTTTGTCTTTTAATAAAAGGCGGAGAGAAATTTCTTCGCCTTTTATTAAAAGTTCTTGTTTTTCAATTCCGCCGAAATTGCGTCGTAATCAAAATCTTCGGCGAATTTTTTTATTTTTTCTACCAAATCGCCGCGTTTTTCGTATTTAAATTTTTCTAACTCTTCAATATTTTTGTTTATTTCGTGAATATCAAAATCAATGGCAGCGGCTAAAATTTTTTGCAAAATTTCAACGTCGGGTTCGGCTTTTGTTTCATATACTTTTTTTTCTTCGCGAGTTTCAAGATATTCGCGAATTCGCGATACCGTTTTTTCTATATTTTCAATAAATTCGCCGTTTTTTCTTAAAACTTCTTCCAAATTTCCCGCTTTTGACGACATTTCTAACTCTTGCGCAAGTTTTCCGCAAATATTTGCCGAAATTCCGTAACAACTGCCCTTTATTCCGTGAATTTCTATCGCGTAAGACGACAAATTTTCCCGCGTCGGATTTCTCACTCCGTCGATGTGTCGCCCAATATTGTCGCAAAACGATTTTAGAATTTTCAAATAACTTTTGGAATTGTTGCCGAATCTCGCAAGTCCTTCTTTCATATCTACGCCGACAATATTTGAGACGTCCGTTTCCGTTTTTTGCGGCTCTATTGTTTGCGTTTCCTGTTCTTTTTCCAAATGTTTTTCAACTTCTTTTTTCTCTTCTTCGCTTAAATTTTCTTTGTAAACGTATTTTTTCAAAATATTGTCTAATTCTTGCAAAACTATGGGCTTGCACATAAATTCGTCGAAACTGTTTTCCAAAAACATTTTTTCGCTGCCCACCGCGGCGTTTGCCGTAAATGCGACTATCGGAACGGTTTTTGCGTAATCTACGTCGATTTCGTTGCGAATAACGCGAACCGTCTCGATTCCGTCCATTTCGGGCATCATATGGTCAATAAACAGCACGTCGTATTTTTTCTTTTGCGATTTTATTAACTCTATCGCTTCTTTGCCGCTCAAACAGGTGTCGATATTCAATTTGTAAAGTTCCATCATTCCCCGAACCACGTCGAGATTTAACGAAATATCGTCGACGACCAAAATTTTTCCGTAAGGCATTGCAAGAAATTCTATTTGTTTTATTTTTTCGCCGCTCTGTTTTTGTAAAAACGCAAGCGAATTTAATCTTTGTCGTCTGTCCGATTCGATAATTTTTTCGTCGATAGCGCCCTGTTCTATATGCGCCGTAAAAACCGAACCTTTGCCGACTTCGCTTTGAACTTCTATTTTTCCGTTCATCATTTCCACAAGTTTTTTGCAAATATTAAGCCCAAGTCCCGTGCCTTCTACGCCTTTCATATCGCTGAAACGAGTGTATTGTTCAAATAAACGCTCCATTTGTTTTTTATCTATTCCGACTCCCGAATCCGAAACCTTAAAACAAAATTCAAAAACGTTTTTTTCTTCGTTTATTTTTCCCGAAATTTGCAGTTTCACAAATCCCTGTTCGGTATATTTGAAAGCGTTGCTCAACAGGTTATTTAAAATTTGCTTGATTCTTATTTCGTCGCCCAAAACTTTTTGCGGAATATTGTCGGCAATTTCCAAATCGAATTTTATCTGTTTTTCGATAATTCGCACGATGCAAACCGAAATCGTTTCTTCGACGACTTTTGCGAAATCGTATTCAAAAATTTTCAACTCCAATTTTCCGCTTTCTATCTTTGAAATGTCCAAAATATCGTTTATCGTGTTCAAAAGCAGAGTTCCCGACGAATAAATTTTTTCGAGATTTACTATCGTGTCGTAAGGATGTTTTTTGCGAAGTTCCAATTCCGTAAGTCCGTTTATCGCGTTTAGCGGCGTGCGAATTTCGTGCGAAGTATTTGCCAAAAATTCGCTTTTTGCGCGACTTTGAACGACGGCGTTTTCTTTTGCGTCAATAAGTTCTTCCGTAATTTGATTTTTTACCGTCGAATTTGCCAAAAGTATGCTTATGGATTTCATAAAATGCTCTTCTTCCTTAATAAAAGTACGCTCTTTTTTGCTGTCGTAAACGCCGACTAATCCCCAAAATTTATTGTTTATAAAAATCGGCGCGACCAAAACCGAAAAAATATTTTGCGATTCCAATTTTTGCCTTAAATTTTCGTCCATATCTTTCGTAGTTCCGTTGATAATTTTGCCGCGAGTAAGCAGTCGAACCCAATCTGGGCAAACTTCGTCCAAATGCGATTCTTTTGCGTCGCTATTTATATGGACGCCGAATTTTTGCGACGTACATCCGTAAATTTGCGAGGCGTAATATTTGTTTTCGCGAACGGACGCTTCGCACACGTAAGCGCTGTCGACGTTCAATAAATCTATAATTTCGTGCAAAACGACGTTCATAGAAAAATTAAAATCTTCGTGCGAAGCGCAAATAAGCGTTTCGGCTATTTCGTTTAGTTTGCCGATAAAATAATTCTGCCTGTTTATTTCGTCGAAAAGTTGTTTTTGCACCGTTTCATCGATGTCTTTTCTGTAAGTGTTTGCCCCTACGGCAATCGCGGCGGAACAAATAAGAAACGAAATTATTACGTCGATATATTCGGATTCGGTAAAATCGTGCGAAAAATATGAGCATAAAACAATCAATATTAAATAAAAAGCGCAGCCGAAATACAGCGTTTTTCCCTTAAAAAAGAACGCTTGAAACAGCACGGGAACTAAAAAATACGAAAAAGTTCCGCTTGTTACTCCGCCGCGCACAAAAAACATTAGGGGAATTAAAGTATTGCTCACGACAAAAATTATTACGGACGGCATATATTTGTGTGTCTTAAATTTTAATATTAAAAACGCGACCGCGCCGTAAAACAAAGCCATAGAAAAATTAAAATAAACCAAATGCCAATTTTTTTCAAAAATGCGCGCTACTCCGCTTGCAGTCAGAAAAAATACAAGCACGATAAATATTAAGGTTATCCACCTTAATATTAAATTTTGTCTATCCGCTAAAATGTTTTTCACAAAAAACTTTTTCTTTTACCAATCAGTAAGGCGCGGCTTTTTTCGGTTCTATTGAAACGTTTGTAGAAACGGACGGCTTTTCTTTTACGTTCGTTTCAAAAGTTATCGCTCCGTTTTCGTATTCCGCGACGTTTTTGGAAAAATTAAAGTCGTATTCGTATGTAATATCGCCGTTTGCGTCGGGTTTCGATTTACTTTTAAAAATCGCGTTTACCGTTATCGGCGCCTGAACGGAATTTTTAGCGTCGCGATGATTTGCGGCATAAAACGACTTGTTTATCTTAAAATCTTTTTGCGCCGTCAAAAACGAAATATTTCCGCTTATTTTTCCCTTGTCCGAATAAAGCGTCATCCATTTTTGCACCGCGTCCAAAGGCGTTTTTATGAAAACCGTAAGATTAAGATGAACCTGCGCGGAATCCGCGTCGTTGGAATAAACGGTAAGCGTTTTTGTTTCTCTTCCCGTTCTTTTGGAAATGTCAAATTCGGCGGAAACTTTTCCCGTTTTTCCCGGCGCAACTATTGAATCGTATTTTGCGACCGTGCATCCGCAACTCGCGTTTACTTTGGAAATTTTAAGCGTATCACTTCCCTTATTTACGACCGTAAAAGTGTGTTTCAGCGTCGTGCTACCTTCGGCGACCGTTCCCCAGTCGTGCTGTTTATTTTCTACGAAAAGTTTGGGCTGCGCGCACACAAACGTCGCAATTACAAACAAAAACAAACAAATTTTTAACTTCATAATGAGTTCCTTTCTTAAAAAATTTATTCTCCGTGATATTCTTGCAAAGTTACCGTTTTATATTTCCCGATTTTTTTCTCGTAACCCAAAAACGGAAGCGAAATTATTGAAAATACGCCCGCGACTTTCGAGCCGCTTCTTTCGACCATTTTTGCGACCGCTTCTATGGTTCCGCCGGTGGCGATTAAGTCGTCTATTATCAAGTAATTTTTCCCCGCTTCGATGTCCGCCTTGTGAATTTCCAAAGTCGCTTTTCCGTATTCCAATTCGTAGGATTCTTCTATGGTTTCGCACGGGAGTTTTCCTTTTTTGCGGGCTAAAACCAACGGAATTTTCTTTTCTTTCGCGTAAACCGCGCCCACAATAAATCCGCGACTTTCTATTGCGATAACGGCGTCTATTTTGTCGTTTCCAAATTCTTCAAGCATTCTTTTTACTACAAAATCAAACGCTTGCGGATTCATAAAAACCGAAGTAATATCGTAAAATAAAATCCCCGGTTTAGGAAAATCCGCCACTTTTCTGACGGCTAAATCAAGATTCATAAACAATTCCTTCTAATAAAAATATTTTTTCATTGCCAAAAATACTATTTGCGCACAATAAAATTTGAATAATTTCGTTTTTATAAATTTTCTATTTCTTCTACCGTTAATCCCGTTAATTCGGATATTTCTTCTACTGATATACTACGTTGTTTCATTCTTTGGACTACTTCCTTATTTTTTTGCCGCGCCTCTTCCAACTCCTTATTCTTCTCTTCCAATCTCTCTTTATACTCCTCTATCTTCTTATCTTTTTCGCCAAACATTCCTTCCATCGCTTCCTGATAATATTCTTCCTTGTCCAACTCTTCACGCGCTTCTTTGTCCGCCGCGACGTAATGCAATACTTTTAACACGTCTTCCAATTCTTTGTCCTCTTTTAAGGCAAAATCTTTCGTAGTTTTGTTATCGCCTACAAAATTCGCCTGCTCAAAAATCGACAGCAATTTTTCCAATTTCGTATTAAAACTCGGCTTTATCCTTAACGTCTGAACAAAATACGCGCTGTGAGTCAAATATTCAACAAAACTGTCGTTCACTTCCAATTTTTTATTGGTCGTTAAATCACGACAATCGGGAATAGCGGCAAACGCGGGCGAATCGACTGACAAATTAAATCCTAAAATGTATATCGATATTATCGGATATTTTGACCTTTTATATTCTTCGCCCAAATAATTTTTGAAACGATAAATGTCGCCCAAATGCAACGCTTTCTGCATTTCTATTATTACGCGCTTTTTACCTTCTTCTTTCGTTTCTATCGTCGCGGCAAAATCCACACGAAAAAGCGATATTTCTCTCGTTTCTCTATTGTGAGACGTGCGTTCCTGAACGGTCGGTTCAAGAGAAATTACTTCGCAATCCAAAATTGTACCGATGAAAAACTTCGCGGCGCGGTCGTTTTCGAGTAAATGTTTGAATGTTACGTCGTATATCGGGTTCGCTATTATCATTTCTTTATCCTTTTTTCATTTTTTACCATAAATATACTAATTGTCGCCAAAACAAAAAAGGGGAGAGCGTATTTCTACGCCCGCCCCGCTAAAAATCGCCGTTAAAAAAATGTTGCGACAAAATTAAACGGCAAAATTTATGCCAATTTATTACTTTTTGTTACCTCGAACCCGCGCCAAATTCATAACCTACCGTAAAACTCAATTTTGCGCGACGAAAAAAATCTTCTTCTTTTTTCACAGGAACGGGCAACTCATTGTCGTCATCGTCGTAACGGCTCAAATATTCGCCTTTAACCGCTCCCAAATCCGTGAGAAATCTTATGTCAAAAAACAAATTTCCGGGTCCCGCGGCAAATCCAAAAGACACTCCCGCAGTTAAGCCAACAGGCGGATATTTAAGTTCGGTAAAACCCATATCCTCTTTAAATTTGGCTTCGGTCTGCGTGTAAGTTGTGTCCCATTTTTCATTTTCGCCGTCGCTATCGCTCCAACTTCCGTTTTCGACAACTTTCCAATCTCCAATATTTATTGCAAAGTGCGGACCTACAAACGCCGAAATAGAAAGATTTTCAGGTCTAAAAGTCAATTTTGCCAAAACGGGAATTACCATAGCGCTTCTTGAATATTTTGCTACCTCTTCGTAACTGTAACTGATGGTTTCGTCATAATAGTCGTCATAGTAAGAATCGCTTTCGTTAAATTCGTAGCCCACGCCAAATTTGGTAAAGAGTAATTCCGTTTGAAGCGCAAATACGTCTGCCAACTGCAAACTTACAAACGGCGCGACGTCAAACGAAGCGCCTCCGCGGGTAATTTTTCCTCCGTCTTCGGTAATCTCTTTTTCCCATTCTCCGAGTAAAGTGGAAAGACCAAGTCCTGCGCCCGCGCGAACTCCTAAATAAACTCGTTTAGAATCCTGCGCAAACGTAACAAACGTAAACGCGCCAATCAACAATGCGACAAGCATTTTTTTAGCAAACATAATAGTTGCTCCTTTTTAAAAAAGTTAAATGAAAATTTATACACACAAAAGGGAATCCTTTTGCCAAAAT
>Ga0182485_1037_pt1 | contig 16446 bp, 14 predicted proteins | sample TergutMp193P3_FD_120825 | JGI IMG/M metagenome (GOLD analysis project Ga0182485, IMG submission 120825)
GAAAATTGTTTTTCATCTTCATTTTTTCCCTTTACGTTGTTCTTCGTTTTTACTTTGTAAAATCCCTAATTTGATACTGTAAAACGGGTTGTTTGTTACAGAGATTTTTACAATTTTTTGTAATTTTTTTATTTTATTTGGCATTGCAAATAGTATATTATAAATAAAAAAAGGAGAAAAATTATGATAGCGTTAAAAACAAAAAACAAAAATAATTTGCGAAAAAAAAGCGAACTTTCCCGAAACTACGAAAATCCGAGTCCGAGCAACGACCCGTGGTGGGATATTCCCGAAAATTATTGGGAAGTCTATAGAAGAATTAAAGAAATAGAAAACGGAACTGCGGAATTTGTTACGCTTGAAGACAGTTCCGTAATTCAAGAATTATTTGAAAAACACGGAGAAAAATGTCTTACAAAATAGATTACAGCCAAAAGGCGGAAAAAGATATTGCGGAACTAATGAGAAGCGGAAACAAGCCGCTTTTGCAAAAACTTACTAATTTATTATCCGAATTAGAAATTCATCCGCAAACGGGAACGGGCAAACCAGAACGCTTGAAACACGGAAAAAGCGGTTTATGGTCTCGCAGAATAAGCGGCGAACATCGTCTTGTTTATTCCATTGAAGAAAATATCGTCAAGGTAATCGTTATTTCCGCAAAAGGACATTATTAAATAGATGCCCCCGAAATCAATCGGGGATTGCGGAAAATTTCCTAAATTTTTCAAAAATTAGAATTTTTTCTTGCATATTATAACATAACAAATAGTATTTTTTCTATACGATAAATAAAGAAAATAACAATAAACAGGAGTTGTTTTATGTACGGAGAAAGAGGAATTAGCAGATATAACAGACATTCGCGCGATAAAGTGCGAAGAAAAAATTGCAATATTAAAACACGTTTGATACCCGTTTTGTTGGCAAGCGGGGTTACTATATTTATTACAGTTGGTTGTACCCAACCAGAACAAAACACATGGGACAATGGGTCATATGGCACCGGTAATGGTGGTACATATTATAACAATATCGTCCGTGAAACTCCGGTTACCGTTGCATTACGGGGCGAAGAAAAACCAACCATACAAAATACAAAAATTTACAAAGATCGTGAAACAAATGAATGGCGCGTCAATATTGAATGGAGGCCAGAGTACCAAGATAAAGGCAGTAACATTGATGTACAGATTAAAGGCTCGGCCCCAACAGAAATCATAGAAAGCGATACTATTACAAATTTATTGTTAATGATTCAAGGATACCATAAATATAAAGACGATAACGATCAATCGGTAGGAATATCACATAATGGATATGGCTGGATTGAAACAGATGATAAAACGGGTGAATTAATGAATGTGTTAATAACAGCAAGTGATGTCGCATGTATAAGAAGCGTATTTGACAAAGCATGTAAAAATAATTCAGATTTATTTGGCCGGGTGCGGGTAGGCGCCCGTGCCGATACTTTAAATGGTGCAAAATTAATTCCTGGCACAAAATATCCGGAGTTGCCAGAAAGTGACCTTGGACTCTGATAATCAAGAATTAATCAAAAGAAAATTAAGTTTAACCCCGAGTAAACCCGGGGTTTATGTTATGCGGGATATTAATAATCATATTATTTACATTGGCAAGGCAAAAAATTTACCGTCGCGATTATCAAACTATTTTGTAAACCGGGTTCACGACGCAAAGACCACCGCGATGCTTGCGAAGGTTGTTGATTTTGAATACTTTATTTGCAAATCCGAAAATGATGCGTTGGCCCTTGAATCAAAATAGCGAAATTATTTTGCATTTTTAAAATTTTGTTTTTCATACCGTATTTCCTTTCATTATTTTTTGCCTGTTTTGGGCAAATTTGGGTTAGTTTTCGGGAGTAATATAATATTTGCGTACTTTGAAATGCAGAAAAAACTAAAAAAATGTTTTTTTACCGAGCAAAAATAAAAATGGGACGTACGCAAAATACGCCCCAGAACAAATTCGGCGTTCGAGACAAATTGCCCTACTAAGCGAATATGTTTTCGACAAACCGCAAAAAAATACGGTTCGCCGCTCTTTTCAACCGTTTTTAGCGGTTCGGATAAAATACCTATTCAAATACATTCCCGAATTTCGTCCGTTCGGTTTTCTTTTGAGTTGCGGGGGAACGCTACGCGGAAGCCCAAGTTGTTGTTGCTGTTAGACGGGTTGTTGTTGTTGCGGTTCGCCACTCGGCAGTTCTGCTCGTCGTTGTTCCAATTGCCGCCGCGTTAAACGCGGAAGTCGTCCTCGGTATAATATCCGTTTTTATAATACCATATTTCATAATTTTTTCAATAAACTTTCAAATTCTTATCAATAATTTCCACCGCGTCGCCGTTTAACTTAAATATTGCGACGCCTAATTTTTTCGCTTCGTCTTCGGCTTGTTTGTTAAAACTCATTGAGCCGATTCCTAAATAAAATTTGTATTTCGCATAATTCGGAAATATACGCTTAAAACTTTCAACTTGCTTTTTCGCCAAATTTTCCACGTCTTTTCTGTGAACCTTAAATTTCACTTCTACTATTCCCATAGAATCTTTGTTTATAAGTACTATGTCGTATTCGCCGTCGAGCGTTTTGCCGTTTTCAAGCGATATTGAACTTTTCCAATTTTTTTCTACGGAATCAAAATGAACTCCGCCCAAAGTTTTGGTCGCACTCAAAGAATTGAAAAAATATTCCTCCGCAACCTCTCCGTTGCTTCTGCCGATTCCGCCGAGTTCTTTGCTCATTTCTTTCATAGATTTGCGCAATTCCGCGAAACCTTTCGCGTTCTCTTCTTGCATCTTTTCAACTTTATCAAGTCCTTTCGCAGTTTTCTCCTGCAGTTCTCTCAATTCCGTCATTTTTTTCGCGTTTTCCGTCATCGCCGCCATAAATTCTTCAAATGTCCAAAGTTTCTTTTCTTCCATAATTCAACCTCTAAAATTTCAATTTTTTTCTTTATTGCGTACAAAAATAATATTTGCCGCAAAACAAAACGCAAACAAAAAAAAACCTCAATTTTCCCCCAAAAAAAAATTTCGTCGGCACCGCCGACGAAATACAGCAATACACCGCCTTGCAGGCGGGGGACGGTTTTGTGATGAGGGTATAGCGGCTAACGCTCGCAATACCCACATTCACAAAAGCCGTTTTTTTTGTTTTTTTACAACTCAAAAGAAAACCCGAACCCCACTTCCTAACGGAGTGGGGTTGACGGGAACTGTATTTAATTGCGGGGGAACGCTACGCGGAAGCCCAAGCTGTTGCCGCTGTCAGACGGGTCGTGTCTGCCGCGGTACGCCACTCGGCAGCTCTGCTCGCCGTTGTACCAATCGCCGCCGCGTTAAACGCGGAAGTCGGCTGTACTAGGACCTGTGGGATTTGTTACTGCAGTCGTGCTATAAGAGCCGTACCAATCACTGCACCACTCCCATACGTTTCCGCTCATATCGTGTATGCCAAGTTCATTGGCTTGCTTTTGACCAACAGGATGCGTACTGCCTCCCGAATTGCCAGAATACCAAGCAACATCTCCTATCGTATTGCTCCCGCTGTAAATATATCCCTTGCTATTTACTCCCCCGCGAGCCGCAAACTCCCACTGCGCTTCCGTAGGCAAAAAACCGCCTCTGCTCTGCGCAAATTCATTCGCTTGCGTCCAAGTCACATTTACAACAGGATGGTCAGATTTACCTTCCACCGTTTTCCCAAACTGCGCGTTTGTTATCGGATATTTACTTATCCAATAATCTTGAGTCAGCGTTACCTGTTGAGTTGAAGAATTACCAAAATTACTACCGCCCATAGTAAAACTTCCCGCCTTTACCCACACGCATTCTATCCCCTGTATCATAGCGGTCTGTATTCCCTGACCACCGCTTTGCCCACCGCCGGGAGTAGTACCCGTCTGCTCTCCATTGTCATCGTCGCCGCATCCCACAGCGAATAAAATTAAAAATAAATACGCGACCGCGCTCAATGCTTTAACGCTACCCATCATAAAACACACTCCTTAAAAAAAAAGTTAATATAACACACAACTAAACACCATTAAACTCAATTTAAACGTAAAAAATGACAAACCGCCAATGCGCAGTTTGCCCTAATCAAGTAACAAAATCCCGTCAAGTAAAATCTTTGAAATCATTGCTTTCTCCTAATTTTTTGGCAATAATATAATATTTGTTTTTATGAAAATGCAAGAAAAATTTATGAAAATAAAAACTTTTTCTTCGCTTTTCGGGGGAAATATAATACATTTTTCTATGTAAATACGGAATAAATTAAAAAAAATATGTTTTTTTTGTTTTTTTTAATTTATTTTTCTAAAATTTTTTCTCTGAAACTTTTCGTATCGGCATATTCCGTAAACGCAAAAAGCGGTCTTATATGCGCGACATAATCTTCTTGCGACCACTCCCCTATTTCTAATTTTTGCGTATAATTTTTATATTTTGATAAAAATCGCCGCTTGCTCAATTTGTTCAAACGAACCGAATTTTCAAACAGCGCGTAACCCAAAAACGGCAATCCTTTTTCGCAAAAATTTATGCAATTCGGCTTTAATTTCAAATTCAATTCGTTTTCAATAAAATCGCAAAATTTTTTTGCCGCGTCTACCGTTTCTTTTTTATCGTCGCACCAAAAAACCATATCGTCCATATAGCGAACATATCCTTTAATACGTAATTTTTGTTTAATAAATCTGTCGGCGGAAGTAAGATAAAAATTCGCAAAATACTGGCTCGTCAAATTTCCTATGGGCAATCCGAAACCGTCTTTCGTTTTGTAACTTTGTATAATTTTTTCAAAAATTTTCATAAGTTTTTTATCCTTAAAAATATGCGACAAACGCAAAAGCAAAATCTCGTGGCTTATGCTGTCAAAATATTTTCGCACGTCCATTTTGCAAAAATATTTATACTTTTTCATAAATAATCTCGCGCGGTTCAACGCCGAATACTGCCCTTTGCCGAGTCGCGTCGCAAAACTGTCTTCTATCTGATATTTTTCAAAATAATAATGGCAAATATTTATTATCGCGTGATGTAAAACTCTTTCGTCAAAACTCGCCGCGCAAATTAAACGCTCTTTCGGGTCGTAAATTTTGAAATAATTATGACGTCCCACATTAACGTTTCCGCTAATTATTTCGTCGTGTAATTTTTGTATATTTTCGTCAAAATTTCGGCGAAATTCAATTACGTCCTTTTTTAAATCTTTACCTTTTCGCGCTTTGTAAAACGCTTTGTGCAAGTTGTTTATATCGGCAATTTCTTCGATTAAAAAACCGACGCGTTTCATTTAAAACAAGTCCTTTTTTTCGCTTTTTTCTTCTTTTTTCTCTTCAAAATTTTCTTGCGTTTGTAATTTTTTATATTTTTCAAGCAAGGATTTGCCGTATTTATTTACTTTATTTTTGCTTATTCCTTTTATTCCTATAATATTTTTTTCGTCGGGCGTTTCAATTTTGGATATTTCGGATAATTCGTAATCGTTAAAAACGGCATAAGGCGGAAGAGCCGCTTCTCTTGCGATTTCTTTTCGTATTTCTTTGTATATTTCAAACATTTTATATTGTTTTTCGTCTAATATTTTGCCGTAATCCGGTTTTTCTACGGAAGCGGAATTTTCGTTTTGGCGCAAATGAGTAGAGCCGTAATCCAAATATCCTATGCAAAAAGCCCAATATGCGTTGCCTCCGTCTATTTGATAAAATTTTTTCTCTACGTCGACGACATTGTGCGATAAAATAAATTTGTCCATTTCTTCAAGGTGCATTCCCGTACTCGGAAGACAAGGAATCGCGAATGTTTTATATTTCATAATATTTAATAAACTTTCAAATTTTTATCATAAACTTCAACGAAATCGCCTTTTGGCTTTAATATGCCGATTCCCAATTTTTTCGCTTCGTCTTTTACGCCTTTTTCAAAACTCATTGAGGCGATACCCAAATAAAGTTTATGTTTGGCAAAAATCGGAAACAATTTTTTTAACTTTGCCGCTTTATTTTCTACCAAATCCTTAATATCGTCTTCGCGAGCGCGGCTTTTTGTCTCTATTATGCAAACCGAAACGTCGTTTGTCAGCAATACGTCGTATTCCGCTTCTATTTTTTCGCCGTTAGAAAGCGTGCGCTTTGAATGAACGTTTTGCTGGATAGCATCGTAATGATTTTCGCCGAAAGTCATCGTGCGGGTAAGATAATCAAGAACTTGCTCTTCGGCAATCAATCCTGCGCTTTTGTTTAGTCCGCCGATTTGTTTTCTCAACTCGGCATTTTCCATTTCACTTTTCTTCGCGCTTTCTTTCTGCTGTTCTCGCATCTCCGCAAGTTCTTTTGCGTTTTCTTCTTGCATCTTTTCTATTCTGTCGAAACCTTTCATAATCTCTTCAAAAGTCCGAACTTTCTTTTCTTCCATAAATTCCTCCAAAAAAATTTGAAATAGTCGTATTATTTTATACAAAAATAATAAATTCTACTATAATTTGACGGATATTATTTCATAAATTTTTTCTTTTTTAAGAAAATTTATTAACTTTTACCGAATACATTACTTTTCCCCCCCCCAAAAACAAAAACTACTCCCGACAGGAGTCGAACCTGTTTCTTCGGTTTAGGAAACCGGAGCTCTATCCTGTTGAGCTACGAGAGCAAATTTTTTATGCGGAAGAAGGGACTTGAACCCCCACGATTTTACAACCATCGGTACCTGAAACCGACGTGTCTACCATTTCACCACTTCCGCGATTTTAAGAAGAATACACTGTCGGGGGTTCGAACCCCGGACCCACTGATTAAGAGTCAGTTGCTCTACCAACTGAGCTAACAGTGCGTAAAAATCAAAGGGAAAATACTTTTATGCCCGCGCAAAAGTCAATAAAAAATTATAACTATTCAATTAAATTTGAATAAAAATTAAAATTTTTTGAAAAAAATACGCTTTTTTTCGCTTTTTGACAAAGAAAATTATTTATTTTTACCAAAAAATAAAGGAATTTATGGAAAAAAATAAAAATTCAAAAAAAGCGGTTTTACCGATTACAGAGCGTTTGCAAGGCGTTTCGTCGATAACTTGCGTTTTATCAAACGCGGATTTGCCCGACCTCGTCATTGAAGATATCGTCGCGTTGTCGGAATTATCGCCCGAAAGCAAGATTAGAATTATAAGCGAAACGGAGATTTACGACATATTCAGTTCGGTGGAAAAATTAAAAGAAACGCTTATAATTCCTTCGCCAAAGGAAGAACGCGCAAAATTTAGGCAATTTTTACGAATGTTAAAAGACATTCATACGGACGTACTTTATTGCAGAGGAGCGGAAAACAGCCCGCTTTTGCGAAAATGTATAAAAAGAATTAGCGCGCCGATGGCGATATTTTTTGGAAATCCGCAGAAAAAACTCGAATTGAAATGCCAAATTTTGCGAATCCAAGACGAAGCGTCCACGCTAAAAAGCGGAATGTCTTTTATTCCCGAAGTAAACGTAATATGGAGTTTATCGACGGAAATATTGCGAATTATCAAAACGTTTTTGAAAGAACGCGGCGTAAAAAAGGAATTTTTTTGCGTGGACGTTTCGCTCGAAGAGAATTTTTACGAATTTTTTAGAAATTACGACGGCGAAAATATTTCGTTTTTGTTTCTTGGAAATTCGGAGGCAAACTTTTCTAACGAAGGCAACACGATAGTTTATTCGGGCGACGTATCGGCGGAATATCGTTCCGCGCTCGTGTCGCTGTCGAAAGGATGTTTGGTGTTTGAAAACGATGAAATTTTAACGCAGGCGAGATATTTCGGAAAAAAATATCTGCAACTCGACGAAAGAATAATGCACGTCGACGCGGTAAAAGAATTTATTGACGAGAATAAATAAAATTTTAAGGTTTTGGGAGTAAATAAAAGTGCATAATTTCCTTGATTTTATAATTTTGCTTGGAAAAAATATCGCAGGCGTTTTTACGATTTATTTACGCAAGCAAAAGGTTAGACGGGCGTATCGCGGAAAATATTATATTCATCCGTTTTTTATACTTTTGTTTTTGGCGTCGGCGCTTTTTGTCGCGGGATGCGTTTTTATTTATAAAAATGTTCCGTTCAAAAATAAAACCGCAAAAATAACCAACGAATTAGTTGTCGATACGTCGTTTTTGGAGTCGCCGACATACGAAATGAACGCCGACGAAAGCGACAACGACAGATTTTTGGAGCCGTTTCCCGTCGTAAAAGGAATGGAAACTATGAAATATATGGTTCTTGCCGATAAATATCATAGAATTTTATATTTATTAAAACAGGGGCAAAAAAAGTGGGGAGTTATTAAAACGTATCCTATTGCCGTCGGCGAAAACGAAGGCAAAAAACAGCGCGAAGGCGATAAAAAAACTCCCGAAGGTTTATATTTTATGGTGGATAAAAAAACAAAAAGCGAACTTGTAAGCACTTACGGAGCGGAAGTCGCGGCAAATTACGGTCCGCACGCTTATGTGCTTAATTATCCGAACAGACACGATTTAAGAGAAAAAAGAGGCGGAAGCGGAATTTGGGTTCACGGGACGTTTGAAAATACGGTTCCAATAATTTCTCGCGGCTGCATTTCTATGCACAACGCGTACATAAACGACATCAACGAAATTATTGAAGACGGCTTGCTTACTCCCGTAGTTATTATAGAAGAATATTATTCCGATTTGAAAAGTTTGATAAATTTGGACGAAATTTGGACGGAAAGAGGATTGGTCGCCGAAGAATTTGGAATTGACCCGAACACTGGCAAAAAAATCGGCAAAACGAACGTGCGCGAACTTCCAAGTCCGAGCGTAGAATTTCAGCCGATAACTCTGACCGCGCAACAGCCGACGGTAAATCCGACGCGGCATTCTCCGCCGCAGGCGTTAGCGCAAGCGACAACGACAGAACAAACACAACCGACGACTACGCAAATTTCGCAACCGCAAACAACGCCCGCACAACCGACAACGCCCGCGCAAATTCCGACGTGGACTCCGCCGTCGCCGACTACGCAAGCGCAAGCAACACAAACGCAAACGACGCAACCGACAACGCAAACGCAAACAACGCCGCCCGCGACGACAACGCCGCCTACGCAAATTTCGCAGGCAACGCAAGCGCAAACGCGAACTCCGATACATAACGAACAGGAAATTATTCAGTTCGTAAAAAATTGGGCAATCGGCTGGAGCAGCAAAGATATTGAAAGATATTCGGCGTTTTACGACGCGCAAGAATTTCCAAATTGGCGGCAGTATCGGGCAAATAAACAAGGAATTTTTGCGTCTTATGACACAATTTCCGTTATTCTTAATAACATTAACGTAATTTCTATGACGCAGAACTCGGCTGTCGTCAGATTTAATCAGTTATATAGAACGGAAAGAACGAATTTTTCGAGTTTCAAACAGTTGAATTTAGTTTTACTAAATGGGAACTGGAAAATAACAAGAGAATCGGTAATTAACGAAGCAAGGGGAGAATAATATGGCTATTTTTTCAAAAAATACAAAGGAAGAAAGTCCTGTGGCGGCTCTCGAAGAAGATTTGAGATTGTACAAATTAACCAAAGACAAGGTCGAGCAGTTAAATGCGCTTGCCGAACATATCAACAACAAAATTAACGGGCTGCGCCGTCAGGAAGTCGTCGTGGAAAAGGCGACGGAAGAAGCGGGGCGTCTAAATACGCTCACTTGGAAGATAGACAGCGATTTGAAACATTTGGAGCAAAAGTATTCGGATTTGAGCAAGATAGAAAAAAATCTTTCTCGGCTCGAAACGTTGTTTAATCAAAGCAAAGCGGGCGTAGACGATATTCGCAGATTTTTGACGGAAATCGAAAGCACGTCGCAGTTGCGAAACGAAATCGCGACTATGTGCTCGGACGTTAGAAAATTTGCGGACGACTTAAAAAGCAATTCGAGCGAAATAAAAACGTCGCAGCAAAATATTTCCGAAGTTTATAATATGGGACGAAACGCGAAAGTGCTTGCCGACACTATTGACCAGCATCAAAAAAATATGGAAAGCACAATGCTTAAAATCGTCGATTACGAAAAAAACGTCGAAAAAATAAAACAAAGAATTTCAGAAACCGACAACGATATTAAAATGCTCGATTCGGTAACGCAAAGAATCGAAACGCTCGAAGAACGAATCGTCGGATTTGAAACTAAACAGGACGTTTTTGAAAGAACCGAAAAACGAATAGATTTAATTGACGCAAAATTAAACGATTTGTCGTCTATGGAAAAAAGAGTCGACGAAAAGCAAGAATCCGTGTCGTCTATGGAAAAAAGAATAAACGCTATGCTCGACAAAGTAAACGTTATTTTGAGCAAAGAAGCGGAGTTGGAACAACGCGCAAGCGACCTGCAAAAACGCGAACAGGATTTTTCTATAATTTCGGTGCAATTCGACGAACTTTCGGTACTTTCGCAAACGGCAAAACAGCGAATAGACGAAATTAACGAGCGAATTTTAATGATTGACGAAGTTAGCAAAAAACTTTCGGGACTCGACGAAATGGTCGCAAACATAGACAACAAAATAGAAACGCAATTAGACAGAAACGCGCTTATAGAAAAAACGGAAAAACGTCTTGACCAATTAAACTACCTGTTGGGCGACGTGAATATGAAAGTTCAAATGATTGAAAAAGAAAAAGACAAACTTGTTCATATAGAAAGTTCTTTCAATTCGCTTTCGGCGCGGTCGGTAGAAGTTAAAGAACTTTTTGACAAACTTAACGAAGAAAGAGAAAGTTTGAACGGCGCAAAAGGCGAATTTGAAGAGATAGTAGAAAATATTAAACAAAAATCCGTCGATTCGCAAAAAGTTTTGGATAAATTTAACGCATCCGTCACGGATTTTGAAAATAATTCGCACAAAAACGAAGAAAGATTCGCGACGGTTATGAAAGGATATCAAGAACACGTAGCCAAGATAGAAGACGACAAAGAATTAGTCGCCGAAGCGGAAAAGCGCGTTTCGGAAGTGAGAAATTTAATTAACGCACTCAAACAGGAAATGGAACAAATTTCTCTTCGCAGCGGACGAATAGACGCTATAAATTCCAGAATTTCAAACATAGACACGCAGGTTTCAAATATGGAATATCGACTTGAAACCATAGACGCGGGACACAAGAAAATCGACAAAGCAAACGAAAGAATGGACAGTTTGTCGGAAATTATAGCAAAAATAAACGGAAGTATTTCGACCATAGAAGACCATTTGAACACCGTAAACGAAGCGAAGGAAAAATCCGATACCGCGCTTAAAATTCTTACTACGATAGAAAGCAGAATAGATACGCTTCACCAAAAAGAAAAGCAGGTTTCGGAAATAGAAAGCGACATCGACAAACTTTCGCTTTTGGCGGACGACGTAAACGCAAGAATTTCCATACTCAAAAAGGACGAAAAAGAAATTATGACGGCGGTAGAAAAAGCGAGCGAACTGAGATTTTTACTCGGAGAAGTCGAAAGCAAACTTACTGAATTGAGAAAGGAAAAAGAAAACCTTGTCGGATAACAAAGACGATTTGCTTAACGACTGTTCGCACCTTATTCCTTTTGACAACATAAACGATTCCGCCGATACGTTTATGAGTAAAATAATGGGAATCGCGATATATTTGGAACATTATTTTGATTTTCCGCAAATTGAAAGCGCATATAGATTTGCCTTTGTAGCGCACGGAGACCAAAAAAGAAAATCGGGCGAACCGTATATTATGCATCCGATTTCCGTCGCGGTAATTTTAAGTAAATTAAAACAGGACACTTCAACAATTTGCGCGGCTTTGCTTCACGACGTCGTAGAAGACACAAGATACGGTTTAGACACATTACAAGAATTATTTGGCACGGAAATCGCCGATATTGTAGACGGCGTAACAAAAGTAACGGGAACGGAAAAAGAAACGCAAAAGGAAACTTACGTCGCCGAAACGTATAGAAAAATTATTCTTGCAACATCGAGAAATCCGAGAACGATTATGGTAAAACTCGCCGACCGACTTCATAATTTGTCGACGTTGGAATCGCTTGCACCCGAAAGACAAAAAAAAATAGCCGAAGAAACCATAAGCATTTACGCTCCCATAGCGGCGGAAATTGGCGTTTACGCGCTAAAAACCAAACTCGAAGACGTGTCTATGAAATACGCTTATCCCAAAGAATATAAACTTATTTGCGAAAAAATAAATATAGAACGCGAACTTAACAATAAAATTATTCATGGATTTATAGGAAAAATTGACAAGTTGCTGAAAAACAATTATATAGACGGATACGAAATAACCGGTCGCGTAAAAAGTATGTATTCAATTTTCAAAAAGCATATTGACCGCGAAGTTCCTTATGACGAAATTTTTGACGTTTTGGGCTGTCGTATCGTTTGTATGGAAGAGTTGGATTGTTATAAAATTTTAGGACTTTTGCACGCAATATGGTATCCGATAGGCGATAAAATTAAGGATTATATTGCGATTCCAAAGGATAACGGATATAAATCGCTTCACACGACGCTTATAGACGACGCTACGGGACAGCAGGTAGAAATTCAAATTAGAACTTGGCGAATGCATCTTGAAGCCGAATACGGACTTGCCGCACACGGAGATTATAAAGGAAGTAATAAAAAAATAAAATGGCTTGACGAATTTCCGCTTTGGGAAAAGGAATTTACCGATTCGTCGGAGTTTTTGAATATGTTAAAAAGCGGCGTTTTTGCAAACGAAATTACGGTTTATACAAAAAAAGACGGAAAGTTTTTTAAACTTCCCGACGGCTCGGTCGTGCTTGATTTGGCATATTATTTAAGTAGCGAAAAAGGCAACAAATGCAGCGGCGCAATAATAAACGGAAAAATAGTTCCCATAGGCAGAAAACTTTACAACAACGAAACCATAGACCTGCTTACAAGCACCGACGCAAAACCAAGTATAGAGTGGCTTTCGATAGCAAAAACTCCCATAGCGAAAATTGCTATAAAAAAGCGTCTTCAACAAATTGAAACCGACGACAAAACCGACAGAGCGTTTAATTTGCTTATAAGCGCTTACGATTATTTGAACAAACCGATAAGTTTTGAAGAATATAAATCCGAAATATTAAAATTTTTTGGAATTCAGGAAGAAAAAATACTTTTTGATAAAATTTATTCAGGCGAAATAAATACCGATAAAATACTCGATTTTACAAGAAGTATGACAAAAGAAGCGGGACTAAAAAAATTTGCGCACTGGATTGAAGGAAAAAAGCGGCACAGATTGCTTATAAATTCGTTTAAAAATTCAAATTCTATACGTCCCGGCGTTTGTTGCAATCCGCTTCCGGGAGATAAAATAATAGCGTTTCGCACAAACGGCGAGCGCGGAATAAGCATTCACAGAGAAAATTGTCAAAATGCGTTTATTTTTGCCGACGACGAAGACAAAGTCATTTATTGCAACTGGGCAACAAGCGGCGATTTTGGCGTATTTTCGCAAGAACTTACAATTTTAGGACTCGACAAAGAAAGAACTTTGTTAGACATTTCCGAATATTTAGAAAAAAAGAATATAAAATCTGAAAGTTTGGATTTTCGCAAAGGACACGGCGTAATAAAACTTATTATTTTGATTAAAGTAAAATCGGAAGAAGAACTCAACGAAGTCGTTAAAGAACTAAAAAGAATAAGCGGAATTTCGTCTGTGCATCGCAATTTGCCCGTAAAAAAGATTTATTAAAAACGTAATTAAATTTATAAATTTACATTGACTTCAACGCCCAATTCCGCTTCCGCGTCGACTGCTCCGCGATTTATCAGACGCATTGCGGCGTTAAGATTTTCTATGGTTACGGGGTCGTCTATCTGCGCTTTTATTGTTTTTAGCAGTTGTACAATCATTCTAAAATGACGAATTATATCGCCTTCGGGAACGCCGAAAGTACCGATTTTTTTGAGGTCGCAACCGATAACCCACGAATACGTAATCGACGTATATGAAAAATCAAGCGGATTTATCGCGTTTTTTATGCCGAATTTCAACTCTTTTTCGCGAAGTTTATGAATTACTTTTTCGCCGTCGTTATCTTGCTTAAAAATATCCGAATGTTCTTCGACCACGCCCTTTTTTTTCTTTCTCGGTTCATAAATTACCGCGCCCAAAAGTACGCAAATTTGTTCCGGCGAAAGTCGGTCAAAACAGCGCGTATAATAAAGTTGCGCCGCTTGAATTTCGTATCCGCTGACCGCCATAGCGAGTTTTCCTTTGGGAGTCAAATTTTTTCCGTCTAAAAATCCTTCGTTTTGCAAAAATTCTATGCGCCTGCGAATTTGGTCTTCTTCTTTTTGATACGACGACGAAAGAATAAAACTCCCGCGATTGAAATTTCTTAAACTTTTGCGAAAAATTTCAAAAGAATCTTCGCCGTGCCTGCTGTAAAGCGAAAGAATCGTCGAATATTGCGCGACAAATCTGCTTCTTATCGGTTCGCTTTCGCCGAAAAATAGCCGCTTAACTTCTTTGGGTTCGGTAATTTCGGGAATAATATGACAATAAACGTTTCCTTCTTCGTCCATTCCGCGCCTGCCCGCGCGCCCAGCCATTTGCAAATATGAACGGTTCGTTAAATATTCAAATTCCACGCCGTTAAATTTTTCTATATCGTCGAAAATTACCGACCTCGCGGGCATATTTACGCCAAGCGCAAACGTTTCCGTGCAAAACAATATTTTTATAAGTCCCGTAGAAAAAAGCCGCTCCACAATTTCCTTCGCCGCAGGTATTATTCCCGCGTGATGATACGCGATTCCCGTTTTCCACAGGTATTTCATCTGTTCTAATTTCGCGTAATCTTCAATTCCGTAACACGACACCAATTCGTCGACCATTACGGCTAATCTTTGTTCTTCGTCGTCGCTTAAAAGATTTAATTTGCAGTTGTCAAGCGCGTTTTTTTCGCACGCTTTACGATTAAATGAGAAATAAAGTACGGGATATCCTTTGCGCGAAACAACAAAATCGATAATTCTGCGGCTCGACGGTTTGCCAAACATCATTTTTCTGCGTTTTTTCTTGTCGTCTATGTATTTTTTTTCCAAATATTTTAACGAAACGTCACCATATCTTGCCGAAAATAAATGATATTTCAGCGGAACGACCCTTTTATATTCCTTAATTACGGCAAATTCGCTGTTTCTTACGGCTTGCATCCAGTCCGCAAGTTCGTCGATATTCGGAACAGTCGCCGACAAACACAAAAAACGAATATTTTCGGGCGCAAGAATTATACTCTCTTCCCAGACCGTTCCGCGTTCTTCGTCGTCTATAAAATGCACTTCGTCAAAAATCGTATAAAGCACGTCGTTAAGGCGAATCGACTGTTCCAAAATCATATTTCTAAAAATTTCTGTGGTCATTATCAAAATATCAGCCGTCGGATTTATAGTGACGTCACCAGTGTGAATTCCGACTGCGTTTTCCCCGAAACGAATGCGAAAATCACGATATTTTTGATTGGACAACGCCTTTATCGGCGCGGTGTAAATCACTCTTTTGCCCTCTTTGAGCGACTTTTCTACGGCGTATTCCGCAATCAGCGTTTTTCCGCAGCCCGTCGGCGCGGACACCAAAACAGAAAGACCTTTTTCTAACGCTTTTATCGCGTCTTCCTGAAATTCGTCAAGTTTATGTCCTGCGTATTCCATCACTTTAAAACTTCCAATTCCAAGTCGGCAAGCAATTCTCTATCCTTTTGCGTCGAGCAGTTCGGAGTAGTTAAAAGCGTTCCGCTTATAATCGAATTTGCCCCCGCAAAAAACATCATCGACTGCAATTCGCGCAAATGCACCCGCCCGCCCGCGACTTTTATATCAACTTTCGGATTTACGAAGCGAAACATCGCGACGGTTTTAAGAATATCCAAAGGTTTCATGGGCGGCATATTTTCGAGTTTCGTTCCTTTAATAGCAATTAAAAAATTAAGCGGAATAATATCGCTTCCGATTTCGCTCAATTCAAACGCCAATTCGACCCGCTGTTCTTTGCTCTCCCCCACTCCCATAATCCCGCCGCAACACAAACTCAAACCCGCTTTTTTAATCCGTTTCGCCATATCGCAGCGCAAATCCCAACTGTGCGTGGTGCAAATTTGCGGATAAAAACTTTTTGCCGTTTCAATATTATGATGATAGCGCGACATCCCCGCGTTTTTAAGTTTCAATAACTGCTCGTCTGAAATTATTCCCAAAGACGCGCTCCAGTTGGCGCCGTCGGGATTTTTCGCTATCGCGTCCGCCAACACGTCTATATCGGATTCGCAAAGCCCTTCGCCCGCCGTAACCACGCCGAAACAATGGGCGTCTTCAGGCGTATCGCCGTGATTTTTCGCGATTATTTCGCCGTCTCTCATAG
>Ga0182485_1041_pt1 | contig 15969 bp, 25 predicted proteins | sample TergutMp193P3_FD_120825 | JGI IMG/M metagenome (GOLD analysis project Ga0182485, IMG submission 120825)
TTCAATATCTCCCTAAATTTCCACTCCAAAATCCTAGAACGAATTATATACTTGTTTTTCATTCTGTCCTCCATAAGTTTAACATAAAATAATTTATGCCTAACTTATCTTGAACCTAACGGAATTATTACCGAAAATTTATTTACCGACAAAAAAGGAATTTGCCCGTATTATTTATCCGAAAAATACAACATTTTTCAAGACATTATAAATCCGTCTGATTTTGGATTTATGCAACCTCGCAAACGATACTATTGTATCGGCATTAAACGAAAAGATAAATTTACGCCAGATCCGTATATTCGGGTAAAACCGCTTTTTGAAACCGGCGAAAATATAGAATTTGACTATTTGCCCCCGACCAATTACGATGTAAAAACCGTAGAAAAACACAAAGCGGATTTCAAAAATCAAACGAAAAAATTTTATACGTATAGCGGGCAGAAGAAAGAATGTTTTGCGTGGACGACCCGCGTTCCCCTTTTAATCAAGCAACACCCCGTATTAGAAATTTCACCGACAAAATACGCGCAATTTAATACTTATTGCGCGATATTGACCCCCGAAACGCACGAACTTTTACAAGGTTTTCAGTCGGGATATACAAGCGGTTTTTCATTTACGCGCCGTATTGCTATGGTGGGCAATTCGTGGCACGTCAGCACTATCGCCGAAATATTTAAACTAATATTTATTAACGAAAATAAAGAAAGGAAGGAAAAAGAATGATTGAAAAACAAGACAGGTACACGGCGGATAACGTTTGCGTTGTCTGTTTGAGTTGTGAAAAGTTTTACACGAAATGCGGGGGTAAGAATTTGGTAATATACGCAAATTCGGCGAACGATTGCCCGCATTTCGTAGAAAGGAATTTTGTAAATGGAATTTAACGAAGCGGATTATCCGCAATATCCGCAAGGGTATTCAAACCGCGAGGAGTGGCTAATTGCATTGGGCGAATTAGCGGATTTTTGGGAAAAACAATTTGAACGAAAGGAAATTGTAAATGAATGAAATAATTTTAACGGGCAAAGTGTTAAGGAAAAAAATTACGTCTGCGTTAAAAGGCGGGAACTTGTGCGAATTTACGCTTGAATTTACGTCCACAAACGCGACGGGAATAACGCGCAAACATTATATCGACGTTATTCGCCGCGTCGTTCCCTCTCATAAAAGATTTTACGACAACGACGAAGTGGAAGTAATAGGCAAATTGCAAGACCGCAAAGACGACGACGGGCATAAAGTTTTTTACGTTTACGCCCGCGATATTGAAATTTTAACAAGTTACGCGGAACAGTCAAAAAAACTTTTTGAAAGTTACGCGGGGAGATTAGCCGGCGAAACGTCGGAAACCGAAAACAAAAGCGCGTCGCAAAAATCGGAATTTGACGAAATGGAAATTGCGCGTAAAAAATTCAGGGAAAAAATAAAGGAGTGGGAAAATGAAACTGAATAAAAAGGACTTTGTGGAAAAAGTGCGCGGACTTGCGCACAGCGAGCCGCAAAAAGATATTTGGGAAAATATGTACCGCGCTTATTGCGCGTATCCGAACGCGAGCGTGGGGTCGGTCGTTGAAAATTTTAGAATGCACAAAACGCAAAAATCGGAATTTGACGAAATGGAAATTGCGCGTAAACAATTAAGAGAAAAAATAAAGGAGTGGGAAAGATGAATTTACAGGAAATAATTAAAATATATATCGACGAGTGCCTTAAAACAAAAAGATGTTTGGGGTATTTTCAAACGCTTTTCATATATTTTGCCGAAAGACCGATAACGCGGGCGAATATTACGAAGTGGATAGTTGACGGATTAAACAAGCGGCTTGAAAAGCCGTACGCCGCTTGGACAATTTATACAAAATTAAGTTTGTTTCGCGCCGCGTATATGTATTGCGAGCAGTGCGGATATATAACAGCCGCAGAAAACCCTTTTGTCGGTTACGTTATGCCGCCGCAGTTAAAAAATATGTTCAAACAAAGCCGCGACAAAGAATATAAGCCCGTAGTAGTAGAGCACGAAATATTTGAAAAGTTTTTGTTTAAGTTTTTGGCGATACGTCAATTTTTTATTGCCAACAAGTCGATTATTTTGATTTTTGATTAGTTTTTCAAATATATTTCTAACTTCTCTGCCGTTGCCGAAATAATTATCTCTTTAATATCCCCCGCCAAATAGTATTTTTGTGTTATGAAATATAAAAATATTTTAGAAGAAGAACTGAAAAATCGTGTCGCGCTTGACTTCTTTGGCGCGTTTGATTGCACGTCTATCCTGCAAAAGATAGATTTTTCGGTTCAAATAAAAAACAACGGACAACAGTCGTTTTGGCAATATTTACTTTGGGCAGAAGCGAAAAAAGACGTTAGCGACATAATAATTATGCTCGCGCAACTTGTTCTCACAATCGGCAAAGCGCGGACTTTCGACAAAATTTTGCCGCCGTCGTTTTTGGGATGTTTTGACTACGAAAAAATTGCGTTTGTTCCGTATCACGAATTTCAAGAAATTTTTTATATGAACGATTTCAATTGGAATGTTACTCCGTCAAACAGAGAAACAAGAGAATTTAAGATAATATACGATACGTTAAAAGAGGTCGTTGACAACAACAAGATTTTCATTTTTGATTTTGAAAAAGACGAAAAAGAACTGAAAAACTTCATAAAAGATAATTTTATAGTGGGAAAAATGGAAACAAACAAAATTAGAATTGATAAAAATAATTTTATAAATATTTATAACAAATGGCTCGAAATTGTGAAACCGACAATAATGCTTTTGAATTGGGAAAAAGCGAAAAAAGCGGGAATTATCGACGGGGATTTTTATTTAGCCGACTTGTTGTCAAGCGAAAATCAAACACTCAAAGAAAAATTATTTGTCGTTTTGAAAACAAATAAATATATAATGAATCGCCACGAAAACGAAATGGGCTTGCTTACTTCGACCGAAGTTGATTTTTCCGACGGACAAAAAAAGCACGCGCAATTTTGGGCAATTTATGAACGTCCGCCGAAAGAGGAGTATTGGGATTATATTATAGAAAGACGCGATTTGCTTGTTTCGCAGGACGTTCGCGAAAGAAAGGGAAGTTTTTACACTCCGAAAATTTGGGTAGAACTTTCGCAAAAATATATTGCCGACGTTTTTGGCGAAAATTGGCAAGACGAATATTACGTTTGGGATTGCGCCGCGGGAACGGGAAATTTACTCGCGGGTTTAACAAACAAATACAATATTTACGCCTCTACTTTGGACAAAGCCGACGTCGACGTTATGCAAGACAGAATAGACAACGGAGCGAATTTATTGAAAGAACATTGTTTTCAGTTTGATTTTTTGAACGACGATTTTGAAAAATTGCCGCTGGATTTGTTGAAAATAATTAAAAATACTCCTGAAAAACTTATTATTTATATAAATCCGCCGTATGCGGAAACAATGTCTTATGGAGAAAAACATAAAGCAGGATTAAATAAATCAGTAATTAACGATAAATATAAGACACTAATGGGAAATTGCGCAAACCGAGAAATTTTCGTACAGTTTTTTACGCGAATTTATATGGAAATACAACGTTGTAAAATTGCAAATTTTGCAAAGTTGAAAGCGCTATGCGCTCCCAACTTTGTTAATTTTAGGGAAAATTTTCAAGCAAAGTTAGAAAAACTTTTTGTTATTCCAGCCGATACCTTTGATAATGTGAAGGGGCAATTTCCTATTGGATTTCACATTTGGGATACCGATAAAAAAAAGAATTTTAGAAAAATTACCGCCGATGTTTTTAATAAAAATGGAAAATTTATTGGTCGAAAATCTTTTTGTTCTTACGACGCTGAAAAATTTATTAACGAATGGATTATTACCACCCGCGATAGAAACAATGCAATAAATTTAGGATTTATTTCGTGTTTAGGAAATGATTTTCAAACACAAAAAATAGTTTTTGTGATGAACGAAAAGACGCAGATGGCTTCGCCCCGCGGCAGTTGGATAACAAATAAAAATTTGAAAGAAGTTTGTGTTTATTTTGCCGTTAGACACAATATTGAACCGACTTGGTTAAACGACCGCGACCAGTTTCTTTTTCCAAATAATAAATGGAAAAAAGATATTGAATTTCAAAACGATTGTTTAGCGTTTACTTTGTTTCACGGGAGTAACAATATTTCTTCAAAACACGGCGTAAATCATTGGATTCCGTTTTTTGAAAACGAAGTAAACGCGCAAAATAGATTTGAAAGTCATTTTTTATTGAGTTTTATGAATGGAAAAATAATTCCAAACGGATTCTCAAATTTATTTGAACAAGAAGAAAATAAAATGTCCGCGCTTGAATTTTCTCCCGAAGCAACAGCGGTTTTTGACGCGGGCAGGGAACTTTGGAAATATTATCATTCAAAACCCAAAGTAAACGTGAATGCAAGTTTTTACGATATTCGCGAATATTTTCAAGGAAGAAACGAAGCGGGCAGAATGAACAGCAAAAGCGAAGACGCGCAATATATCGAACTTATAACAAATTTACGCGAAAAAATGAAAATTTTAGCAAAAAAAATCGAGCCGAAAGTTTATGAGTACGAGTTTTTGCGGGAGTGAAGTGAAAGGAATTCTCTTCTTTAATTCATAATACTATTTTCCCAAAACAACCATAGCGTTTACACTCAATTATTAAAAATCATCCCCAGCGAAAACACGGGGAATATGTTATTGTTTATTTCGCAAGTGTTAAATTTTTTGCCCGTGCCTTTTGACGAACTTTATGCGGATTCAAAAGATTTTTACGGTTTAGGATTTTGGTACGAAACAGCGGTAAAAGTAGACAGAAAAAACGCCGCTAATTTGAAAAGAAAAACATAGTTTTTACCACAGAATATGGATTTGTTTATTCGTATTCGACGACAGAAGGAAAAGGTGCGCGCTCGCCTTTTCCTTTTGTTTGTGTAAAAGAAAGGGGGAGTTTATGATTGAATTTAACGCAAAAAATTTTCAAAAGCAAATACGGCAAATACCTTTTTTGTCAAATTCTCAAAAATTTGTAAAACAGGTAAGTAAAAGTTTTGTTAATAATTTCGCTTTCGATATGAAAGCAAAAAGCATAAACGCCGCGTGGAAAGATATACACGTAAAAAGCAAACGCAACTTTAAGCCGTCAAACAGTTTTACGGTTATTAGAAGCGACGGCACAAAACCCGCAATAGTCGCCTTGACCGCCGACACTCACGCGGGAGAAATGCCGCCGTCGGAACGCAAAAAAAGGTATATATTAAATAGAATTACGGGGGGAGTTCGTTATCCCGCAGGCACGTGGTTTTTGCGCAAAGAATACAGAGACAAAAAGCGGCAAAGTTTTACTTCGTGGCAAAAAAAACGCGATTTGGTATATAGCGGAACGCAATTTATAGCGGGTCACCGCGCTTTAACGGACAACGCAAACGCGCAAATTTCAAACAGTTTTATGCGTACCGACAAAGGCGCGTGGTCAAGCGACAGGGGAAATTACGGGAAAACGCCTAAAAACCGTTTGCGGCAATTCCCGTTTGTCGCGGCAAAAAGGAAAAAAGCCGTTTATTTTGACAACGACGCCCGCGATATTTTGGAAAAAGCGTATAAAAAAAGCGCGGCGAAAAAGCAGGAATTTTTTAACGAAGCCGTACAACACGCATTAAAAAAATAAATTTTGTTTTTTCCCTTTTTTTTGAAAAACAATAACAATAATTAAAAAAACAAATTAAATAAAACTTTTCTTTTTTTTTATTTATTTTCTTTACGGTACTTAAAATAAAGGAAAGGTTTTTTTATGAACTCTGAACAGTTGATTAAAATAATTGAAATCGACCGACGTTTGATGTTAGCGGAATTTGAACATTTGGCGGAAATTGCGAAACGCGACCGCGAAATTATAGAACGTACATTGCCGCCTGAACTCGTTGAAGAATTAGGAGAAGTTTACAACTTAAAAGAAAGGTTAGAATTATGATTTTTACCAAAAAATTTAAAAACAAGTTAATAGTTAATGTTTTCGGAGATATTGACTGCGGCTTGTTTCACGATTTCGACAAAGAAGAAGCGGGGCGAATTTTGGATTATTCGACCGATACGGAAATTACCGAAATAGAGTTGCGCCTTGACACTTGCGGGGGGAACGTCGTATCGGCTTTTGCGGTGGCAAACGCTATAAAAGCGTTTCCGAAAGCGCAAAAGACGGCTTACGTTTTGGGGTCTTGTATGTCTGCGGGCGTCCCGCTTTTGCTCTCTTGCGATAAGCGCGTAGGCGGGGAAAACGCATTTTTTATGATTCACGCCGTAAGTTCGTGGGCGTTTGGCAATAGCGCGGCGTTAAATAAAACCGTTGAGGACTTAAAAGTTTATGATACGGCGATGTTTGACGAAATAAAAAAAGCGGCGAAAGTTGGCGAAAAGGAACTTTTGGATTTGTGGGAGAACGAAACGATATTTAACACAGCCGACGCGCTTAAATACGGTTTTATTACCGAAGTTGCAAAATCGGATTTATTGACTTTGGCGGCTTATTCGCCGTTTTCAAAAATATTAAACGCAAACAAAGAATTGACCGCGCAAGTAGAAGAATTGACCGCGCAAGTCGCCGCGTTTTCGGCGATTAAAGACGACGGCGAAAAAACGGAAACGGAAACGGAAACGAATTTTGAGGCGATTATTCAAGAAATCGACAAAAAAATAGCGGCGAATACGCACGAAATAGTTGCGTTAAAATTGCAATTTAGAAACGCGGACAACCCGACAATTCCGACTTTTACGGGAACGCAAGACGAAAAACAACAGAAAAAAACGGACAAAACCGACTTAAAAAGAATTTTGGGTATATACAAATAAAAACTAATGAAAGGAGTTTTTACCAATGGAAAAGAAACAGGTACTTGCTTTTTCATCGAGACAACAGACGGACACGGAAACGCTTAAATTGACCGCCGCGCAAATTGCCGAATTAGGCGACGGACTTAAAAGCGGAACGTTTATAACGCAGATTTCGGACAACAACCGCGCCGTATATGCGTTAAGTAAAACGGTAAAAGAAAATTTGCGAATCGACGGGATTATTGCGTTTGACATCGCAAAAGCGGATTTGAAGGAAGGCGAAATTTTGGTACATCGGGTATCGAAAGGGATAATTTACAAGTCGGTAATAGAAGCGGCAAACGACGTAGTTATTAGCGATTTGGCGGACGGAAATACGACGTATAAAACCTTGCTTGAAAAACAGGGTTTTGAAATTGTAAACAGTTTTACGGCGAATTAGAAAGGAATTTTGAAAAATGGACGATAAAATTATTAAAAACGAAAGCGGCTCGCTTTTAGTCGATTACATAGAAAGCCAGCCCGAAGTATTGCAGGACGGACTTTTGGCGGATTTTGTAACCGACGCGGAAAGTTTTTTTCTTGGCGATAAAGTGTATATTGACCGCATAAGCGCGGACGCGGGAAGAGCGAAAGCGAAAGCGAAAAACGGAAAACCCGATTATTTGTTGCCGAAAGGAATAATTGACGTTGAATTTGAAGCGCCTAAATATTCGCTTTCAATGCCTTTTAATTTGGATTTTGGCAAAAACAGGCGAATTATCGGCTCGTCGGCAACCGACGAAATAAACAAACAGGCGCAACTGTTAATTATGGTAAAAAACAATTTGCGGCTTATGTTAAACAGGGCGAAACGCGGCGCGATGAAACAGGCGGCGGATTTGTATCAATACGGCAAAGTTAAATTCAGCGAAGACGACAAAACTCTTGACGACGCGGATTTTGGATTTGACGCCGCACTTTTCGCCTCGCCCGTAAACGCGCAAAGATGGGTAAATAAAGACGGCACGGTAAACGAAAAAGCCGACCCGATAAGCGATATTCAAAACCGTATAAATTTAATAAACGAAAAAAGTTGTGTTTCGCAATTCGACGTAATTTTTGACGGCACCGCGTTAAAAGGTTTTATCGGTAACCCGACAGTTAAAACTTTCGCGGACAAAAACGGAATAAATTTGTCGAATTTTGAATTTCAAGAACGCAAACCTAACGGTTTGGCGAAAGTCGGGAGTTATTTTTTCGGCGGCGACAAAGTGGATATTTATACCTTTTCGGGGAGTTTCACCGACGATGACGGAAAAGCGAAAAAATACCTTGACGACGGTCGCGTTATCGTAAAAGCAAGGTACGGGAGCGGCGGAAAGTATAAAGTTTATTTTGCGGGAATCGAAAAAACGGGAACTTTGCCCGACGAACTTAAAAATATAGTTCCAAACGGCGAATTGACCATTTTTGGCGACAATAAGGCGGTCGACGTATATTTTTATACCAAAGAAGAGGACGACGGCGTACAGTTAAAAATGGTGTCACGCCCCGTAGTCGCGGCTGTTTCTGTAAATACTCACGGCGCGTTTTTGGTAAAAGCCGAATAATAAGGGGGAAATATGGCGCACAAACAAGAACGAATAAGCGACGTTGTAGAACGAATAAACGCGGCGGCGGAAGACGACCCCGAACTTGCGGAAATTGCGAAAATTCCCCAAAAAGAATATTCGCAAAATTCGCGGGAAAAGACGCTAAAACTTAAAGAAAGCGTTTTTTTTAACGGCAAATTCTACAAAGCGGGAACGGATATTTCGCAGTTTGACGATGAAACAAAAGCGGCTTTTGCGCCGCACTGCGAAAGCGCGTAAAATGGACTTAAACGAATTAGCGGCGAAGGATAACGCGAAACTTCTCGAATATGCGGGGAGTTTCGTCGTTTTATCAAAACCGTACGCGCCTTATCGGCTCGTGTCGGTAAAAGCGTTTACTCGCGATATTTCGCAACACATCGACGCGCAAAGCGGTTTTTCACTCGGAATACGGCAAATTAGCGCGGTAATATCTTTTTCAAGTTTGGACGAGGTAAATTTTGAATATAAAACGCCAAGCGGCGAATATACTTTAACGGGCGACAAAATAAGAATTTCGCGACAAGGCGAATTAAAAGAATTTGAAATAATAGAAAGCCGCCCCGATATGCAATTTGGAAATTTTACGGTAATTTGCGACGTTTGCGGACAGCGGCAAAATCAAAATGATGTAAATATCGGAAAAAACGGGAAATTTGGGATAGTGAATAATGATATTATTAACGAAATACGAAAAAAACATTGAACGTTTGGCGGCTGTTTGCCTTTGCGCTTTTGAACGCGCAAAAAACACGTATTTGCCGATTAGCGCGGATTTGGCGCGTTGTAATACTTTTTTTCAAAACGACGAATTAAATTTGTACGTTAATTGGTATAAGCCGCTTGAACTGCAAGAACTCAACGCTATAATTATAAATACGGGGAATATTGATTTTACTAATACCTTGCTTGACGACGGCAAACAAACGGCGCGGGCAAATTATACTATTGCACTCGTCGCAAAAAGCGAAAACACAAACGAAACGATTAAAACCTTGCTTTTTGCGTCGCGAATTTTACGCGAAAAGTTAATTGTTATTCCAAATAGTTTTTTTGAATGCGACGAAAAAGAAATTACAGGTATAAATTTTGACGACGCGGCTTTTTCGCAGGGAACGGACAATGTCGCTATTGCTACTTTGGCTTTTACTGTTTCGACCGTAGAAGTCATAACCGATTTTGATACTGAACTAACAGGCGTAAAAGGTTTTAACGGAAAAGTAAAAGATACGGAAATTAGAATTTTGGACGGGAAAGCGATGTTTTTGAAATCGAGCGCGGGACTTTCGGATTTTACGGAAACGGACGGCGCAAATGTTTAATTTTCTTAAAAAAAACAATAAAAAATATTCCAAAACTTTACTTTCGGGAATTTTGGAACTGTTGCAGGCAAACGGTCGCGTATCTTTGCAAAATATACTTGAAAAAGGAATATTCGCCGAAATTAACCGCGAAAATTCAATAAAACTTTCCAAATATTTATACAAAACTAACGAATACGCGCAGGGAATAGTCGACCGCTACGTAGGAAAAATTGTTAATACGGGGTTTACCTGTTCGCCAATGCCCGAAAGAACGATATTGAACGAAATAGAACAGAAAATCATAGATTTGGCGGCGGACAAAATAGAAGCGATTTTTAAAGTTTGGCAAAATACCCCTGAAAAAGTATCATATCGTAAAAAGTGGAATTTCGGCGAATTGCAACGCATAACATTACGCGAAAGTTTGATTTTGGGCGACGTTTTAATTGTTGTATTAAAAGACAAAAAAGGTTTTCCTTGCGTTGAAATAATAGGCGGCGACCGCGTAAAAAATACAATAAATTCAAGTAAAAATTGCGTTTGCGGGGTCGAGGTAGACGAAAACACGGGCGAAGAATTAGGGTATTGGGTAATAAAAGACGACGGCGAAAGCGGCTACGTCGAAGCGTACGGCAAAAGCGGTCGTCGTCAGTCGTGGCTTTTGAAAGCAAACGACAGCACAGCCGAAAGCGTGCGCGGCGTGCCTTTTTTAGAAGTAATAATGCGCAGTTTGCACGAATTAGACGATTCGCTCGCGGCTGAACAGCGGGCAATGCTTATAAATTCGCTTTTAGTTTTAACGCACACAAGAGCGGCGGAACAGAGCGCGGCGGATAATGTTACAGCGGAAAAACTTATTGAAAATTTGGGAAAATTTACGAAAAAAACGATAAGCGACGAGCCAAACGGACAACCAAAAACCGACGGAAATAATTTTACGATAACGGAACCGCGAAAAGGTTTTGTTTTGGCGAATATGGGCGCGGGGGAAGACGTTAAAAGCCACGACAGCAAAAGACCTAATTTAGACGTCGCTAATTTTATTATGGAATGCGTAAAAACCGCGAGCCGCGCAAAAGGAATTCCGCCTGAAGTTTTTCTAATGGAATATAATACAAGTTACAGCGCGAGTACCGCCGCTAAAATTGACTTTTACGAGTTGCAAAGATTAGAAGCGAGCCGCATAATTACGTGGTTATGCAATCCGATTTACAGGGAATTTTTACTTGCTGTTTCGGAAACCGTAGAAATGCCGAAATATCGGGAAGCGGTTACAAGCGGCGACTGGATTATTACGGGCGCGTGGGAAAATGCGATTTGGAACGGGTTACAATATCGTCAAGTCGATTTGCGCAATGCGCGAGGTTTGGAAATTGCGGCGGCTAACGGATGGATGACAAACAAGCAAATCGCGGAAATATACTACGGTTCAAATTTTACGGCGAACGTCAGAAAAGTATTTGCGGAACGCGAAATGTTAAAAAAAATAAACGTCGAAGTGGAAGATTTTTTATTCGCCGACGAAACGGACGAAACTACTAAAAAACAAAAAGACGGGAATTTTTACGAAACCGACACTTTTGACGGCATAACTACGAAAGCGGGCAAATAAAATGAAAGCCGCGCCGAAAGAAATAGTAACCGCTTGTATAAACGCGGCTTTTTCGATTATTGAAAATACATCTTTTAGTATTTCGGACGGCTTGATTTCTACTATGGTAAAAAAACAGGATATAGTGGGAGTTTTCGACGTTTTAACGTTGTATTTGTCGCAACTTTCGACGGACGAGCGAACGGCTTTCGCGCCGAAAATAGAAGAGTTAAACGACGGTTTGGAAAACGTTTTTTTATCGGGCGAAGTCGAAACTTACAGCAAAGGAAACGGACAAACGAAACAAGGCGTTTCGCGTTTGCCTTTCGATAAAATATTAAAAGCGAAAAAGAAAATGGAAAAAATACAGGAAAAGGTCTCGGTTCAAAGTTTTACAAAAAGTTTTTACGGATAAATCAAACGTAAATTTTTTATAAAAAATTTTGTTTTTTATGTTTTTATGTTTTGAAATGTATTATATTTATAGTGTGAGTTAAAAGAAAATTAAAAAAGGGGGAATTATGGATTTATTTACTTTGGCGATAGGTTTATATATTGCGAATAGAGACGATATAAAAGAATGGGTTGAAAAAGTTAAAGCGGAAGAAAACAGACCCAAAACCGAATGGGAAAAGAAGGTGGCGCACGCATTTAGTTAAAAAAAACTTATCCGGCGCTTTTTTTGAAAGGGGAATTATAATGCCTAATAATTTATTTTATAGAACGTCCGCGCTTGACGCTGAATGCGGTCGTTTGGGCGACGGCGGAAATCTTTTTGCTGACCTTTTTGACTTTCTTACTAATAAAAACGGCGCGTTTGATAAATCCAACGAAAAACACGCTGTAAAAATGATGAATTTAACTATGCGCGAAATCGAAAAGAACGCTAATAAAACTTTTGACAACCGTACCGAATGGGAAAAGAAGGTCGCGTATGCCTTCAGTTAAATCTTCGGTAGAATTAGCGATAAACACAACGGGAAACGCTATTTCAGGAGTGGCTAACCTTAACGCTAACTTTCAAAGAACATTTAATTCGCTTGATAATATAAATAATTCCGTAAAAATTATAAACGGGAATTTAGCAACTTTGCCACAACCTACTAAAATTTTCGCGCAAAACGCTATTAACGCGACGGTCGGAATTAACGCCTTATTAGGAGTCGTCCAAAAAGTTGCACCCGCTATAATGAACGCGGCAAACGCGGCTAACGTTTTAGAAGCAAACATTAACAAGGCGGCTTTATCTAATTTGAATTTTGTAAAAACGTCTCCTTTGGGATATGGAAATTTGGAGCAAAACGTAACGCGATTCGGAAACGAAGCGATAAGCGCGGCGATGAAAGCGGGCGACGGCATAGAAAACGTGCTAAATTCCGTGTCGGCTTTGTCTAAAAGCGGTTTGTCTCAAACGGTATCTTTTAGCGTTTATTCGGATATTAGCAATTTCGCGAAAGGTTTTCAAACTTCCACCGAACAAATTACTAATTTATACGGCGGCTTGAATCAATTAAAAGGGGTCGACGTTTCAAATTTGGACACAATGAAAAACGCGATGAACGGCATAAATTTTGCGATGAACGCAAGTAAAATAACTATCGACGAATACGCTAATATGCTAAAAAACAACGCGCCTCAATTTAACGCTTTCGGTTTTGGCGTTAACGATATAAACAAAATGATTTTACATTTGGCGGACAGCGGCTTTTCGGGAAATAATATAATACAAAACATAGAGCAAATAAATAAGGCGATGATAAAAGCGCAAAAGACGGGCAAAAGCGTAGAACTCAACGGCGAGGCGTTACTTGCATATAATCATTTATTAAATTCCACGCAGTCGAATATTGAACAGATAAACAAAAATTTACGACTTGCGCAGGCAAACGACTACATAGGCAAAATCGCCGCGCAAATATCAAAAACAAATTCGGACAGAATAGGCGTTTTGTTTAATAGAATAAAAGCGGTCGGCGCGGTATTTTTGGCTGTTTTTGTGCCGATAGTGGCGTTTGCGCTTGATATAATAGAACCGTTTTTTAATTTGGCTGTAAATTTATTCAAACCTGTAAAGTGGCTACTCGGACTTATAAGCGAAAATTTTGAAATGCTTATTCCTGCTCTTGCTACTATTGTTGCGCTTGTTGCGCCGTTTGCTTTGCCTTTTATTTTAGTTGTCGCGGCTGTGCGTTTAATTGCGGGATTTGTAGAAGAAATAAATAAAATGATTGACGAGGGCAACGCATTAGGTTATATTTTAGCGGGCATATTCGGAACCGCGGCGGTCGCGGCGGGAGTTATTTTAGCGCGTCAGGTTTTATCAAACGGCGCGGCTTTTATCAGCAACGCTTTAGCGGGAATAAAAAATATGCTGGAAACCAATTATTTGGGTTTGCTTATAAAACAAAATGCTATGTTGCTCGCCCGCATTGGCTTAATTGCACTTGCGGGGTCGCTTGTCGCAATGGGAGTGTACGGCTTAATAGAAGCGATAAAAGCGGGCGACGTTTTTACTGGCGTATTGTCGGGTATTGCGTTAATTTTGGGCGTAATAATGATAATAATGTTAGCGATGGGCGTAATAAATCCGTTTGCGTGGATTGGCGTAGTTATTGCGGGAGTTGTCGCGCTTGTCGCGCTTTTTAACAGATTACGCGGAAAAGCCACGCCGCCGAACGCCACACTCGACGCGCCCGATTTGCCCGAAAATCCGCTTGATAAATACCTGAAAGGTTTTGGCTTAAAAATGCCGAATATGCCGAATATGCCCGACCTTTCGGAAAATTCAAACAGCCGCGCAAATTCGACCGTCGCAAGCGGCGGGTCGTCGAAAATAACAATACACGAAATCCGCATATTTTTAGACCGTAATTTGTCCGCAGTGGCAAACAGCGGCGAGCGTTCAAGCGGCGGACTTTTGACCTTGAATGTTAAAGATTAAAAAAATAATTTCAAATCAACAAAAAAAGATATTTTTCCCTTGACTTTTATTGCGTACATATAGTATTTTATATGTATGATAAGTTATAAAACGCTTATCAAGTAGAAACACCAAAAACTTTAATGTCCTACGGACAAGGAGAACCTTTATGAAAAAATTTGCCGAACGAACGGCTGATTTGTTGTTTGATTTTGCGAGATTTATCGCCGCGACCGTTATTATTGGTCGTGTTTTTGTTAGTTTAGACGTAGCCAAAATCACAAATGCGGATTTTGTTTTAGCGATTTCGCTTTTTTCGGTCGCGTTATTGTTTGGGTACGTATTTGATTTTCTTTCAGTGAAAAGGGGGCAAAAATGAGTTTTATACTTATGCTTACAATTATGCTTATTTCTATTCTTACTATTGGCACGGTATTTACCGTTTTTGGCGATAGAATGTTGAAACAGGCATAAAAGAACAGCGAGGCGGGTATAATTCCCCGCCTCGCTACTTTTTAAGTTAAACAAAATTAAAATAATAGCGTGAAATATCCGCCCGCCGCGCTTGTAATTCCTTGTCAAAGTTAGTGGTGTTTCTGCGATAATCTTTTTTACGGCGTTGGTGGGCTTTTTTTTTCTACAAATACGACAAATCAAATATAAAAATTCCCCCGCGCTTACCCTTTCCCGAAATTTTACGCATAATATATAATTTATTAGTTTTTTACGTATCGCAAAGTCCGCTTGCGAAGCGGTTTTTGTAGTTTTTGTATTTTGTCGGAAATATTTTTTGTAAAAATGGTGATTTCCCTTGTTTTTTCAAGCGGCGAAATGGTATTTTATTGGTATGATATTTGCGATGTAGCGGATATTTGAAACAGTGCCAAACGGCACAGAAAGATAGGTTTTTTTTATGAAAAACAAATACAAAGAGTTTTCAAAAGAGTTCGGGCATTTTTTGCTTGATATGTGTAAAATTATTTTCGCGGGAGTTGTTATAGAAAGAGCGTTAAACGGCTTTTCTGGCGATAATAATATCGTAGTATTATTAGGTATCATTGGCGCAATACTTACGTTTTTATCGGGTTTTGTTTTTATATTTTTGTCGGCGGGAGAAGAAAGGGGGGCAAAATGAGTTTAATTACAGTTATATATGGCACTATTATTCCTATTTTGTTGATTGGTACTATTTTTATAATAGTCGGCAATAGAGTGTCAAAAGCCGCGTGAAATAGGAGTAATATGATAACGGTAGATTTTAATGATTTTTGTGTTTTTTTACAGTCGGCGCGTATCATTCCTACAATGAGCCGCGCCGCTCTTAAAAATATTTTTGATTATTTGCGCAAGGACGGTAATTTTTACGGACTTTCCGAAATAGTAGAAAATTGGAATTTTGAAGAAACGCGCAAAGAAGACGTTTCGGGTAATTGGACGGAATTTTTAGAAAATAAAAAACAATGCGGTTGCTGGTATTTTGAAACGTGGAACGGTATCGTTTGGCAAAATAACAATAAAGAATGGGTTCACAGAGGGAAAATCTTAAACAACGCGCAGCGCCGCGCCGAAAAGCGCAAGGAATTACAAGAGCAATACGCGCAAAAAACAGAAGCAAGTAAAAATATTTAAATTTGTCTTAAATACTACAAATTTACGTTTCCCAAAAACAATAACAATAATTAGTTGAAATTCAAATA
>Ga0182485_1042_pt1 | contig 15944 bp, 14 predicted proteins | sample TergutMp193P3_FD_120825 | JGI IMG/M metagenome (GOLD analysis project Ga0182485, IMG submission 120825)
TAAAACTGGTATAATAATCATACTTTTTGACAGCGTGTATTTTGTGTGCGTAACTCCTTTATCTTCATAGAAAAGATAATTATACGAAGTAAATATCGCTTCGGTTTGTATAGCGAAATTTTCTGCCAACTGAACGTTAACAAAAGGCGCAACATCAAAAGAATTGGCTTTTGAAAGCACGTCGTCGGTTTCAGAAAGCCATAAATTATCATCGTCGCTCAAATTCCAGACATAATAATCGTTATAATTCCAACTATAATAATCATAATCACTTCCTAACGATACTCCGACGCGCGCTCCTATAAATAACAATTTGTAACAATCTTCAACTTTTTCTTTTTGCGGTTTTTGCATTTTTTGCGGTTCTTTATACGACGTTTCGCTAATATCGGCGGAATTAAATACTATTTTGTTGTCGTTTCTTTGCGAAAATTCGTTCATATCGTTTCTTAATTGTTCTTTTTTCTCGCTTTTTGCGTTAGTTTCAACAGACGCAAAATTTTGCGCTTCTTGTTTTGGACTGCCGTAAGTAAAAGTTGGTTTTAATAATTTTCCTACTTGCAGAGAATTTGTTATTTCTATTTGACAATCCGAAATATTGTCGGGAATATCGTACGGTTCTTCCCATTCCATAAATTTTTTGCTGTAACGCAAGCGCAATAAAACGTCTTGTCCCGCTATATTTCCTTTGTATACCAAGTCCCTTATTAGTTTTAAATCGCTGGTGAAAACTCCTCGCGGAAATTTTATTTCCATTTTTAGTGAATCCGCCGAAACAATGCTTTCAATATCGAAAATAGTGTAAATCTCTTCTTCTAAAACGTCCGCTTTTGCCGAAAAAGCAAAACAGCAAAAAATTATGAAAAATATTTTTAAAAAGAAACGTTTTTCAACACGGTTTGGCACGGAGTTTGAGTAGCGGGGGGGGGGTAAATTCATCGTTTAGAAAAAAGCGCTTATTAGGCATAAATTCTCCTTTGTTAAATTTTAAATTTTGAACAAAAATAATATTTGGACAAATATAAAAGCAATTAAAAATTTATGCAAAAGAATTTTTTTTTACATATTTCACAAAAAATATAGTATATTATTGTTAAAAAGGAGCAAAGATGTCGGTAATGCAATTAAAAAAGAATAAAATGAAACATTTGTATCTCGGAATCCAAGACGACAAATATAACTTTTTTGTCGAATTGATAAAAAATCTAAATTTTGTTAAAATCGAATATGGTGAAATACCAGTCGCAAAAAGCAAAAAAGAAAGCGTTATCGCAAACATTAAAAAGGGATTTAGTGATAAAAAAGCAATAGACAAAGGCGAACTGAAAACATTTCCGATTGAGGATTTATTTGATGAATAGCGAAATAAGATTTACGGAACATTTTAGAAAAGAATATAAAAAACTCGCAAAAAAATACGTATGGCAATCTCTTCAAAAAGAAAAGGCAAAAGCGGCGGAGCAAGAATTATCACTTATTTTGTAGATAAAGACAATATTGTTTATTTGCTTTCAATTTACGACAAAAGCGAAGAAGCAAATATTTCCGATAATGAAATTAAGAAAATATTGGAAGAAATGGAAAATAAATATAATAATCAATAAAAAAACTATGCAAATACTTTTTTCACAAACTTACCCTCAATCCGTCGTAAGCGAAAGTCATCCTGCTGTCGATAATTTTTTCGTCCGTTTCGTAATTTATATCGTGGCAAAGATGCGTGCCGAGAACTTTTTTCGGATTTATTTTCGCGATAAGATTTTCAACGTCGGCGTAAATAAAATGCGTGCTGTGAGGACGCTCCATACGCAGACAATCGACAATAAGCAAGTCGAGATTTTGCAGTTTTTTAAAAGACGTTTGCGGAATACTTTTTACATCGGGAATATACGCGATATTCGCAAATCTGTAACCGAAACAGCCGTTGCAATCGCCGTGAACAACAGGAATCGGTATAAAATCCAAGCCGAAAAGGTTAAAATTTTGGTTTATTATATTTCTTTCAAGTTTCGGAATTCCGCCGCCGACAAACGTATTCGGGTCAAAAATATACGAAAAACTTTGCGAAATGGCATCTATCGTTTCCTGCGAGCCGTAAATAGGAAGTCCGTTTTCAAAACCTCCGCAAAAAGAACGAATATCGGGAACTCCGCTAATGTGGTCGCTGTGGCGATGAGTGAAAATTGCGGCGTCGATATTCTTTATGTTTTCCCGCAAAATTTGCGTTCTGAAATCCATTCCGCAGTCAATTAAAACGGATTTTTTGTCGTAAGAAACTAAAATAGACGAGCGGGTTCTGTTGTGTTTCGCGTTTGTTTTTGCCAATTTGCAAACGTTTTTGGGACAAAATTTATAGTCCTTTATAACGCAATCTATAACGGGAACTCCGTGCGACGTCGCCGTGCCTAAAAATAAAATTTCAATCATTTTTTATCCTTTATTTTGGAGGATGAATTACTAATTTTTTCACTTTGCTTTTTATAACTTCGGTTTTCGTTCCAAGCGACGAAGACATATAGCCGTCTTCTCTAACGTATCGTTTTACAAAAAGCCGATAAAGATAAACGTTTGGAGAAAGTTTTTGTCCTCTCTGGTCGGTCAAATCCCAAATTACTCCGCGATTTACGTTGCTAAAACTTCGCACTAATTTTCCGTTTAGCGTATAAATTTTCAGCGAAATATTTGATACGTTGTCGAGCGGCTGATTAAAGAAAAATTGCGTCGTTTGCCCCATTCGCACGGGCGACGGATAGCAAAAAAAGTCGCCTATTGCGTACTGTTCGTCTTCCAAAGATTTTACGTCTAAAATGTAGCGTTTAGTCGTTATATTTTGCAAAATATCGCGCGCGGAAATTGTTAATTCGTATTCGCCCGAAGCCGCAAAAAGTCCTTTTGAAACGGGAAAAGGAAGCAAAATCGAACGAAAATCGTCGTTTACAAGCGTCAAATCTTCTTTGCCGAATTGTTTTTTGCTCATCGCTTGCTCTATTGAAACGGAAACGCCTCCGCCCGGCGACTGCGAAGAAAAAATATCCACTCCCGATTTATCCGAAATGTGAATGTTGAGATTTGCGGTTCCCGATTTTCTGTTAAATCCGTCTATAGTTATTTTGTTGCCCACGATATTATTTGAAACGTCGCTCATACTTCCCGTCGAGTCGCTGAAAATCTGCTGTACTACGATAGTAGGACCAATGTTGTCCGTCGTATCGACGTTTGAAATGTCGAAACCGCTGAAAATTATTTCGTCGGATTTTACGCCCGAAAAAATAGTTTTGTCGGATTTTGAACTCACGTGAATCTTAAACGCCGAACCCGAAGAATCGTCGATAACCGTCGGCGGAATCATAAGCGGCGCTTCAAAAGCGTTTCCCGTAAAATCTACGGTTTGGCGAGCGACTATCATACCGGGCATAGTATATTTATCGTAATTTACTTGCGGCGGGGGGATTATTCCGTCTTTTCGCGTCGGCGACAAATTTTCGGGATTTTGAAGAATAATTTCGGCTGTTCGTAAAATTTCGTCGTTTGGAATTGGCAATTTTGCCGAAATCGTAACGTTTTGCATTTTTTTCAGCGTATATGTCTCTTTTTCTTCGTCGTTCAATATTTTAATATCCGTAATTTTTTTGCGATTCGGCATAGGAATGTAAGACGGGTCGCCCAAAATCAAGAAAGTCGGCACGTTTTGAAACGCTTTGCCGCTCAAATACGCTTGCCCTACGCTTGTCGGTTCAAGAGGATTGTCGTAAAAACTTTCAAAAAAAGCGTATGCGAGCGCGCCGTTTTCGTTGGAATAAGCGGTTCTTGCGGCGGAGATTGCAGCGACCGCTCCGATGGAACGTCCTTGTCTTTGTTCGAGCACTAATCTTTGCGAAAGTCCGAAAGTCGAAGGGTCGTCGAAAAATCCTGCCGAACAGGAAAACGCGCCGAAAATAAAACATCTGTCAAAATTAGTCAGAGACGCGACGTCGCTATTTTGGAAAATTCTTTGGTCTGAAAGCGTTGTAGAACTGCCGTGTCCAAAATAATTTACTATGGAAACGCCGTTGTTTATTTCGTCGATTAACGCTCTTTGGGCGAGAGGTTTATAGCCGCGATTATCCATAGGAAATTCAAAAAGCGTAATCTTGCGAACGTCCGCCGTTTTATCCGCTTCGGCAATAATTCGTCCTACGTTGTCGGACTGTTCGGTATGATTCATCGTATCGAAAGTGTTGATATAAATAATATCGTCGTCGGACACGAGAAGCGGACGATTTCTCCAAAAAGAATTATCGGCGTTTTCGCCTTCAAGATTTTTTATTTTTTGCAGATAAGCGTTTGCCTGCTCCGTCGTGGCGGCTGGAATTCGTCCTATAATAAGATTTGGAAACGCCCGAGGCGGCACATTTACAAGATTGCCCGCTAAAATTACGTTTCCCGCGACGCTTCCTTCTTCGGTGTAGCCAAAAAAATCTTCTATCGGATATGAAATCAAATCGGTTTTATATGTAAACGCTTTTGAAATATAAACGGGAATATGATTGTTTTGCGTGTTTTTTTTGTAATCGAAATGTCCGCCGCCAAAAAGCGTCAAATAATCTGGCGACGGCGAGCCGTTTATTTTTTGCCACGAATTTTGCGTATAAACCATAAAATTACGAATCGCTTCGGGAGAAAAAACTCCGCCCGAAAACGTTTTTAGAATATCGTTTATTCCCACGACTTTCGGCGAAATAAATTGTCCCGTATTCTTTTTATGTTTTGCAAGTTCCACTGCCTGACTTAAAAATATTTCGGGCGCGACTATCAAATAATCGGCGAAATTTGACGTCTCAAGCAAATTTTCTATGTGATAATTATTGTCTTTGGAAACAGTTTTTCTTATGATTTCCGTATTTTTTGGAATCGGCAAAAAATCTGTTTCTTTTGATAAATGATATTTGTATCCGTTTCCCGTTGAGTCCAAAAATTCAAAATTTCCAGAATTTCCCGAATTTGAACCGTCGGCGATAAGTTCGGTTTTTTGCGTTTTTGGATTATGGCGCAGAAGTAAAAATTCTTGCGGCAAATCCGAAATTTTATAAGAAACAAGCGTTTTTTCGTCGCTTTCAGGCGAATAAAATTGCATACTATTTACGCCGCTTAAAGATAAATTTTGTTTGTAGCGCAAATCGTAAGCGTCAAAATCCAAATATTTGCCGTTATTGTCTTCTCTAAAATTTGCCGAAATGCTAAATTTTGCGGAAGCGGAATTTGCGGTAAAATTAGTCCAATTTTCCATATTATTTCGCAAAATTACCGAGTTTGCGTTTGTCGTCGAAAAGTTTATCGACAAAAAATTTCCCGTCCATTCGTGCGCGAAAAATCGGATTTTCGCGGCGTCCGTCGATTTATTTACAAGAAACGAATTAGGAAATTCGACGTCCGCAAGAGTATTTCTGCTCGGCGTAAGAGAAGTCCAAACCAAACGTTTGTCGCCGTGTTTGTCTGAACCGCTGTATTTTGTCGTAATAGCGGTTGAACGCTTTGCGCGAAAATATACGTCTCCCGTCGTTTGCGGCGAAGTCGCGGTTTCTTGCGGCGGCGAAAAATTTGGCATTTTGTCGCTAACGTCGCCGTCCAAAGTTATCCAGTAGTAACGTCTGTAATCCGTGAAATTAAACAGAAAACGCCAGTTGTTTTTATCTTCGTCGTAAATCCAAGTATGAATTTTTTCGCCGTAAAAAAGAATTTCGTCGTTACGGATAATATATGGAACTTTCACAAGTCCGTTAAGTTCGTTTGTTAATTGGTCAAACGACGGAGTAACGCTGTCGGCGACGTTTGGATTTGAAGAGTATATTCTTATTTTATTTAAGTCGATTTGCGTTCCAAGCGGTCTTAAATCGTCGCGAGTAATTTTGTAAATTCCCGCTTTTGACGACAAATCGCATTCGTTATAATTGCTTGCCGACGGTTCGTCGCCGATGGAAAATCGCAGCGCGTCGCCTTTTATGTAATTGAAATCTCCTGCGACGGCGCGGGTTTGCGCTGGTTTCGTTTCAAGAATCGTGTTTGTTATTCTGTCTCTGTTTAGAATTTTCGCCGAAATTGCGTTGTAATAATCGCTTTTCGGCACCGTTTTTTTTGTCTGCGAGGCAAAATAATTTATTACGACGAGCATTTCGGTCGTATAAGTTATTTCATTGTTTTTTATTGACAAAACGGGCGAAATATCCGCAAAAAACAGCGGAATATTGCGCACTGTCGAATAACTTACGGCGGGCGAAATTGCGCGATTTTGTAAATTGTCCGGTATTTTCATCGTAAATTTATTTTGCGGAGAAGCCGAAACCTGCGGATTGCTGTTTATTTCGGCGGTAAAAGGCAAAGAAATTACGGGAATATCCATACCGCTTCTATAAGTAAAAGGGTCGAAATTTATTTTAACGATAATTTTGTCATCCGAAATTTCCAAAACATTAACGTTTGCAAACAAAATATTCGCAAAAAACAGAATTAGAAATATAAACGTTTTTTTTAACATCATTTTCCTTTTTTTATTGTGAAAATACTATTTTTGTACGACAAAAAGGAGAACGTATTGAAAGAAGCGGTTATTGAAATACGAAATTTGTCGGCGAAATACGGCGAAAAAGTTGTTTTGCACGATATTTCCACCGATTTTAACAAAGGCGAAATAAGGGTAATTCTCGGCACGAGCGGTTGCGGAAAAACGACGCTTTTGAAACACACGATAGGACTTAACAAACCTTTTGGCGGAAGCGTAAAAATTTTTGGAACGCGAATAGGCGAACTCGACGAACCCGATACGACCGCCGTGCTTAAAAGAATCGGCGTAATGTATCAAAACGGCGCGCTGCTCGGCTCGCTTACCGTCGCGCAAAACGTCGCGCTGCCGCTTAAAATGCACTCGAAACTCAACGATAAAATTATAGAAGAAATTGTCCGTCAAAAACTTAAAGACGTTAGAATGAGCCACGCGTACAATCTTTTTCCCGGCGAACTTTCGGGAGGAATGCGAAAAAGAGCCGCAATCGCGAGAGCGTTGGTTTTAGACCCGCCTATTTTGTTTTGCGACGAGCCGTCGGCGGGTCTCGACCCCGTAACCAGCGCGGGACTTGACGCCCTGTTAATTGAAATGCGCGACCGTTTGGGCATAACGATAGTCGTCGTAACGCACGAAATAGAATCGATAAAAACGATAGCGGATTCGATAATTTATTTGGAAAAGGGCTTCGTCTGTTTCGACGGCTCGCTAAAAGACGGGCTTGCGCTGACGGAAGGAAAAGTTTACGATTTTTTTAATCGGATAGACAGAGAAGAAAATAAGTAAGGAGATAGCGACAAAAAAACAAAAAACGTTAATTTACGCTATCTCCCAAATTTCCTCCCGCCGCCTCAAAAAAATCAATCGTCGTTAAACTCTATCATCGGCGCGTTTTCGTTTTGTTTCGCTCTTGCAAGCGGCGCCGGCGCGACTTTGTTTGCCTTGTTCAATTTTTTAAGGATTCTTTCGTCTCTTTTCTTTCCGTCGACAATTCCTATTAAACGAGTAACAAAGCCCTCGACTCTTTGCGCTTCGTTCGACAAATCGTCCGTGTTTGTAGATAAACTTTGAGAATTTGCCGCAGTGTTTTGCGTCGATTGACTCATATCCGAAATCGCCTGATTTATCTGCGAAACTCCCCGCGCCTGTTCTTCGGTGGCGACGGTTATTTCTTTTATTATCAACTCCATTTTATTCGACGAATCCGCTATTTTTCCTATAACGTCCGCCGTTTCGTTTGCCAATTCAACGCCGTTTTGACTGCTTGCCTGCGCGCTTTCAATTAAATCGGCGGTTTTCTTTGCGCTTTCGGCGCTTCTTTGAGCCAAATTTCTAACTTCTTCTGCGACGACGGCAAATCCTTTGCCCGCTTCGCCTGCGCGAGCCGCTTCAACAGCCGCATTTAACGCTAAAAGATTTGTTTGGAACGCAATTTCATCGATATCTTTAAGAATTTTTGCCGTCTCGTTGCTCGAACTCTGAATTTTAATTACGGCGCTTTGCAAACGGTCCATAGCGTCTTTTCCCATTTTCGCTTTTTCTACGCTGTCTTTTACCAAGGTATCCGCATTTCGCGTGTTGTCGGAAGTTTGTTGAGTCATAGAAGTAATTTCGTTAAGCGACGCGGAAATTTCTTCCAAAGTAGCCGCCTGTTCGCTCGACGCCGAAGAAAGCGAACCCACAATATCAGAACTTTTTTGCGCGTTTGTGGCGAGCATTTCGGAGTCGTGTCCTAAATCTTCGGTAACTTCGTTTAAGCCGCTAATAATAAATTTGGAGAATAAATTCGTATAAACCATCGCAATTATCAAAGAAGCCAAAAGAATGGCTAACGCGACAATTATGGTTTCCGACTGCCTTCTCGACGCGCCTACGGAAAGTTTATCAAGCGTGTTAAATTGTTCTATCGCAAATTCTTCCGTAAATTTTGAAAGCGATATATAATGCGTTACGCGCTGTTTCGCAAGTTCGTCTATCTCCGTGTAAATTGCCGATAAAGCAATCATTTCGTTATTGTATTCCGAAACCGATTTAAGTATTTCTCCCATCATATTTCTGAAATACACGACGGCAGCCGTTTTGCGTAATCCGTCTAACATATCTTCTAAATATTTCATATTTTCTACTGCGATGGTCGTTAATTCGCTTCTTTGTGCGCCGGTAGCCAGACGCGAAACCGAAAAAGTCGCCACTTCCGCTTTTCCTACGCCTTTATAAGCGATAAACATATCGTAAATTCTGTTGAAACGTCTTCTTAATCGGTCTCTGTCGCCCGATTCTACTTCGCTTTCTATAAGCGCTCTCATAGTGTCGGCGTAATATTCGTCTAATCCTTTTTCAATAGTCGTTGTTAACTCTTCAATTTTTAGTGATTTTTCTTTGGCAATAAACGCGTTTGCCCGTATCGCTTCCGAAATTCTGCGATATTCTTTGCCCATAGTAATTAAATTGTCTATTTCTTTTACGACGCTTGGAAGTTCGTGCGGATAATTTTGCGACAGGACTTTCATTTCGGCGAGCGTCGTGTCTAATTTGTCTAAATGGACTAATCCCGCGTCAAAAATTTTGTCGTCGAAATTATACTGATAAGCGCGAAAATTATATCCCGCGTTTAACACCGCTTTGTTCACCAAAAAAGCCAATTCCGCAGCGGGAATATACGCTTGGTCCTGCAAATCGGCGTCGATTTTTCCTTTAATGTTAAAAAACGTAACTATGCTTGCAAAAGCCAACATCAACAAACACGAAATTACGAACGCCCGATACATCCAAAATTTTAACACCATAAAAAACTCCTTTGTTTTTAATATATTTTAATTTTCTATGGGACATTGCGCGTTCGTACATTCGTACACTTAATAAAGAACATAATTAAATGAACTTTTTGTATTTTACGTCGTTGTTTGTCCATATATAATAATTTAATATATTTTTTGCGAAATTGCAGAAATTTTTTAAGAAAAAGTAAAAATTTTCACAAATGTTTTTTCATACAAATTGCGTTTTCGCCGCCGTTTGCGTAATAATTTTTACGAACTGCATATTTTTCAAAGCCGAATTTTGAATAAATGTTTATCGCTTTTTCATTGCTTTCTCTAACTTCCAAAAACAAACTTTTTGCGCCGTTTTTTGCGGCAAAGTTTAATATTTCGCTTATTATTTTTTTTGCCAAGCCGCGATTTTGCCATTCGCTAACGGTTGCGACATCGTAAATTTCCCATTCTTCGCCGACGGGCATTACAGAAGAAAAACAGACAACGTTTTGTTTGTCGTCAAATTCTACAAAAAATAAAACTCCGTTTTTTATTGCCGTTTTAACGCTATTTACGTCGGAATTTTCAAAAAGCATTTTTTGCTGAATTTCACATATTTGCGCCGCCGTTTTGTCGCAAATTTCGTTTTTTACGATAAACATTCGTCAAACTCGCCGTCCGTAAATAAGCCGAAAACCAGTAACCGTCTTGTTGCTTGTTGCGCCGCAAAATTTTATCTTTATATTCATAATATACCTCGACTTTGTTTGTGTTTTTCCTTAAAATACGTTAAAACTTTAAAGAATTTCTGCTTTTAATTATTTTTTATAAAATAAATATTGCATATACGAATGGAAAAATAATATATTCTATTTCACTTAAAAGTTTTTTGCCGTTCGTTTGAAAGGAAGTGTTTATGTCCGAAAGAAAGAAAGTTAGTCCTGAAGCGTTAGTTGGAAAGTATTTGACTTTCGTGCTTGGCGATGGAGAATACGCCATAGGAATACTTGAAGTACAGCAAATAATACAGATGCAGCCGATTACGCGCATTCCGCAGGCGCCCGGTTTTATTAGAGGCGTAATAAATCGGCGCGGAAAAGTTATTCCTATATTGAGTATTCACAACAAGTTTAATATGCCGTCGCTGGACGAAACGAACAAAACTTGTATCGTTATCGTCGAAATTCCCGACAAAGACGGACATTTAGTTTTCGGAATCATTATAGACGAAGTAAAGGACGTAATGCAGATAGACGTAGAAATGCTTACGCAATCGCTTCCGGAAGTGGAAAACAGCAGCACCGCAAAACACGTCGTAGGCGCGGTGCGAGTGGGAGATAAAGTGCGTTTTATTCTTGATTTGAATGAAATTCTTGATTTTGAAGAAGTAAGTTTATTGAAAAAAGTGTTTTAATACGGAGGACGGATGTTCAGCGACATAGTTCCATATACGCTAAGACCGGGGCAAGTTCATCTTGTGAAAGAAACGGGGTTCATAAGAACGGTCGTAGGAAGCGCGGTGTCGATTTGCATTTGGGATGAAGAGTTGAGATACGCCTGTATGTGTCATTTTGTATTTCCGATGCCGGCTCCCGGGGATTCTCCAAGCGGACTTTACGCTACGGAATCCATACCTACAATGTTGAAAACTTTGAGCAGCGCCGGTTCAAAAAGGCGTTCGCTTACGGCTCATATTCTCGGCGGCGCAAGTCAGACGCCTGTTCCTGACCCGACAGCCGAACAAAACATAGAGGCGGCAAGATTTATTTTGAGACAGAATCGCATTCCGGTAATTTGCGAGGACGTCGGCGGAAGAGTTGGTCGTAAAATCGTTTTCAATGCGGAAAATGGAAACGTTGCGGTAGTAAAAGTAAGAAAATTAAGAGATGGAGATTGGGCAGATGATATTGACTAAAAAAATTAAGGTAATGATTGTCGACGATTCGGCATTGGTGCGTCGCGTGCTTTCTCGCGAATTGGAAAAAAATCCGAGTATTGAAATCATCGGTATGGCGCCCGACCCCTATGTGGCTCGGGATATGATTGCGAAAAACAAACCCGAAGTAATGCTTTTGGACATAGAAATGCCGCGAATGGACGGAATTACGTTTTTGCGCAAAATGATGCAAAGTTTACCGATTCCCACGATTATCGTTTCGTCGCTCGCCCAGCAAGGTTCTACTCTTGCTTTGGAGGCGATGCGCTGCGGCGCGGTCGACGTGGTAACAAAACCTTGCGAAGCGTATTCTATTGAAGAGGTAATTCCGCTTTTGATAGAAAAAATAAAGTCGGCGGTTTTGGTAAACGTGCAAAAAATTCAACAGCAGGCGACAGCCGGAAACGCGAGCGCATTTGCGAAAATCACTTCTTTTACCGCGACGACAAACAGAATTTTGGTAATAGGAAGTTCGACTGGCGGAACGGTCGCGCTTGAAAGAATTTTGCCGACGCTTCCTAAAAATTGTCCGGGAACGCTTATAGTTCAGCATATTCCCGCGGGATTTTCGCGAACTTTTTCCGAACGTCTAAATACGATTTGCGACGTAACCGTAAAAGAAGCGAAAAACGGCGACAGCGTGGTAAACGGGCAAGTTCTTATAGCGCCGGGAAATTATCATATGTGGCTAAAAAGAGACGGCGGACGATACGAAGTAAAAATCGGCACGGGAGACCCGCTTCATTATCAGAGACCGTGCGTGGAACATTTGTTTAATTCTACGGCGGAACAAGCGGGAAAATCGGCGGTCGGAATTATTTTGACGGGAATGGGCTCCGACGGCGCGGCGGGACTTTTGAATATGAAAAACGCGGGAGCAAGAACAATAGCGCAGGACGAAGCGAGTTCGGTCGTTTGGGGAATGCCGGGAAGCGCGGTAAAATTAGGCGCGGCGGAATTTATTCTTCCTCTCGATAAAGTTATTCCAAAAGCGCTCGAATTGTTGCGATAATTTATTGAAAAAACCGAAAGAAGGTATAAATGGGGTGGTTTAGCCAAGAAAAAAAAGAAAAACCAAGCGAAGAAATATGGACGAAATGTCCTAAATGCAACAAGCCGATTTTCAAAGACGAATGGATAAAAAACGATAAAGTTTGCCCGAAATGCGGATTTCACGACCGACTTAACGCTTGGGAGCGAATAGAACTTTTGCTTGACGGCGGCAGTTTTGAAGAAACAAACTCTTCGGTTTCGCCGTCCGACCCGCTCGGATTTGTCGACTCGAAAGCGCCTTATTCAGAGCGCATAACCGAAGCGAAAAATAAAACGGGACTAAACGAATCCGTAATAACGGGAACTGGACTTTTGGACGGCAGAAAAATCGCCATCGCGGTTATGGATTTTCGCTTTTTGGGCGGAAGTTTAGGAAGCGGCACGGGCGAAAAAATTTATAGAATCGCAAAAAAATCGCTTGAACTCAATATTCCGCTCGTTATCGTTTCGGCTTCGGGCGGAGCGAGAATGCAGGAAGGAATTTTGTCGCTTATGCAAATGGGAAAAACCTGCGCGGCGATATCTCTACTCAACGAAAAAAATATTCCTTACATATCGGTTTTGACCGACCCGACGACGGGCGGCGTTTCGGCTTCGTTTGCAATGGTCGGAGACGTAAATATTGCCGAAAAAGGCGCGTTAATCGCTTTTGCGGGACGTCGAGTTATTGAAAATACCATAAAACAAAAATTGCCCGAAGGATTTCAGACCTCCGAATATCTGCTCGAACACGGATTTGTCGATAAAGTAGTTTCGAGAAACGAAATGAAAAAAACGATTTCTAACATTTTATCATTTTACAATCGTAACGCGGGGTAAAAAATGAAAGAAAAAGAAAAAACTGCGGTAAAATCTAAACCTGCGCAAGCAAAAACAAAAACCGCGACGCAAGCGAAAACGGAAGCGAAAGCAAAAAAATCAAATACATCTTCTTGGGAGACAACTTTAATGGCGAGAAACCAAAACAGACCTTATTTTAAGGATTATGCGGCGGGAATGTTTACGGATTTTATTGAATTGCACGGCGACAGAAGATTTTCGGACGACAAGGCGATTTCGGGCGGTTTTGCAAAATTAGGCGGCTTGCCCGTTATGCTGATAGGACACAACAAAGGCGGCGTGGACGTAACGGCTAAAGCCGAACATCGCTTCGGACTTCCCCTTCCCGACGGTTACAGAAAAGCGCAGCGTCTTATGGAACTTGCGCAAAAGTTTAACACTCCCGTAATTACGCTTATCGACACTTCGGGAGCGTATCCCGGTATCGAAGGCGAAGAACGCGGACAAGCGGAAGCGATAGCGCGTAATTTGGTCGTTATGGCGCAACTTAAAGTTCCCGTCGTCGTTGTCGTTGTAGGCGAAGGCGGAAGCGGCGGCGCGTTAGGAATAGGCGTAGGAGATACCGTATTTATGCTTGAAAACGCGGTTTATTCGGTTATTTCTCCCGAAGGTTGCGCGGGAATTTTGTGGCGCGACGGAACAAAGGCGGAACTTGCCGCAAACGCGCTGAAAATCACGGCAAACGACTTAATAAAATTCGGAATTATAGACAAAATAATAGACGAACCCGAAGGCGGCGCACACAAAGACCACGCAAAAACGTTTGAAAACGTAAGAGAAGTCATACTTGAAGAATTACAACGTTTGCAAAAACTTTCTCCCGAAAAACGAGTGGAAAATCGAATAGAAAAATTTGCGAAAATGGGTGTATTCACCGAATAAAATATTATCTATTCTTGCTCTTCGTAAACTCTTTTGATTTCGGCAATTTGTACTTTAAGATTGTCTAATTTTTCGCCCGAAAGTTTTGGCGTGGCTATCATTCGTTTTTGAAGCGGATTCATCCATTGTCCGTTAGTTTGTTTGAAACCGAAATGCAAATGCGGTCCGTTGCTTCGTCCCGTATTTCCCGAAAGTCCTATAACCTGCCTTGCCCTGACGTTTGCGCCGACGTTTACGCTTCGTTTATTCAAATGCAAATAATACGAAGTTGTGTTGTCGTTGTGTTTTATGGCGATATAATTTCCCGACAAATCGTCGTAAGTCGATTTCACGACTTTACCGTCGGCTACCGCATAAACGGGAGTTCCCGCGCTTGCTCTGTAATCGACTCCCCAATGCGTCGTGTTTTGACCCGTAACGGGATGTCGGCGCATACCAAAGTTTGACGTAATGTGAATTTTATCGAGCGGATAGCGAAGTCCCGAAAAAATTAGCGCCTCGCCGTCTTCGGTGTAATGCGCGTTGTAAGAACTTTTATCGCCGTCGAAATATCTGAAACCTCTGTGGTTTCCCGCACGGGTTCCCGAATACGAAACGAGCAGTATTTGCGTTTTTTCGTTTAATATTTTATCTTCTATTTCACCGTTTTCGGTTGAATCTTTGTAAATTGTTTCGCGCAAAAGTAGTTCAAATTCGTCGCCGATTCTTGCGTCGGTTCTGAAAGGAATTTTGCATTCAAGAATATTCGTCGCGACTCCGACGATATTCGACGGCAAATCCATACCGCGAAGTTCGCTGTCGAGAGTGCTTGAATTTAGCGTTCCTTTTATGAGACGATAACGAATTTCGCTCGGTTTTTCGTCCAAAACGTATGAAACTTCGGGGGCGATTTCGGCTTCGTCCTGCGAATACGAAAATTTAATTCTGTGCGTCGTAATTACGTCTTGAAAATATATAAATTCCAGCAATTTTGCCGTGTCCAAATCGAATATTCCCGCAAATCTTTCGCCGACTTTTAGCGTTGTAAAATCCGTTTCGTTCGCTAACGAATCGATGATTTTTTGGCGAAGACGGCGGTCTATGTTTAGTCGTTCCATAACGTTGAAAGGACCTTCGCCGCGCTGTAATTGCGTTTCTATTACGACGACGGTATCGATTACGACGGGCGTCGCTTCTTCGGTTTCCATATCCTGCGAAATTTCTTTCTCGATTTGATAATCAAGCGGTTCCTTTTTTTTACAGCCGAAAAAAATTAAAATTATTACGATTGTCGCAATTTTGAAAATATTGATTTTTGTCAAATTTACTCCGTTTTTGCGTTCAAGTTTCAGGTAAAATACTATATGTTCAAGGCAAAATGGATTTTTTATTAACTATATTTTCATAAAAACGGTTATTTCGTACTTTTCTAAATTGCAAAATACTATTTTATTATTGAAAACTAACCCAAACCACTTAAAAAACAACAAAAAAGAACGAAAGGAAATGCGGTATGAAAAACAATTTTCGCGAATTTAAAGATTTTAGTACATCTTTGGTGTGCGCCGCATTATATTTTATTCTTATGAATAATAAGGTACGAGGAGACGGTACCCCCCCCCGCGATAATTCTTGACAGTTTTCTTTTTACAGTAAAAAAATTTTCGTTTTCTTAATATTGCGAAAAATATTCTTTTTCGATTTTCGTCTCTTTTTCAATTACACTTTTTTCATTTTCATTTATTTTGCTTATACGGGACGTTTCGTCTGTTCAGTATAAAATTTGGATTTTTTATTAACTTTTTTAAAAAGAAAATTAAGGAGGTTGGGCTATGTTGTTAAACAAAAAAGGCGTATCTATGTTGTATGTGCTTATGGCGCTTGTTTGTGTGGGAGCGATGGGGTCGCTCGTTTTGAGTATGGCGAAAAAAGAAAAAGCGGATTCTTCGCTGCGATATTCTTCGGA
>Ga0182485_1043_pt1 | contig 15724 bp, 12 predicted proteins | sample TergutMp193P3_FD_120825 | JGI IMG/M metagenome (GOLD analysis project Ga0182485, IMG submission 120825)
TTCGTCATACTTTTTAATATTTTTTTAAGATAAACGCCGTAAATTGAAAGCGTAGTCGCCACCATCGCAATGGCGACGTACATTGAATTATCGCTTAAAAATTTTGATATAAATTCAACAAACTGCATTTTTTTTCTCCATTAAAAAGAATAATTTTAAAGTAAAGAAAATAATTTTTATTTTATATGAAATGTGAAAAAAATTAAATTAAATAAAAAATTCCCCCTTCTTTCTTGAACCATTATTTTAGATATAAAATACTAAAAAGCCACCGAATAATTCCTTAATCCGATAACCTTTTTTTGTTTTAGGCGAGTTGTGTAACAAGTATGAAATACGCCCCCAATTTTTTTGTGGTGATTCGTATTATATTTCGGGAGTAGAAAATTTTCAGACCGTATTGTTTTTCATTTTTTTCATATCGTTTTTTAAGTAGTTTTAATTAGTTTTTCGGGAGAGAAATAATTTTTACGTTTCATAAAAAACAACCCGAAATTATGAAATAATACACAAAAAACAACGAAAAAAATTTTTATATTGACTATTGCAAAAGGCAATTATTATTTTATTTGTGCAAATAAGTGGTAAAAAGTGCAAATTACGGAATTTCCTGTGTTTGCTTAGGAGGATTTTATAAAAGCAAAAATTATTTCCGTCGGAACCGCCGTTCCGCAAACGGTAAAAGATAACAATTATTTCGCGGAATATTTGGACACTTCCGACGAATGGATAACCCAGCGGACTGGAATTAAAGAACGAAGAATTTGGGAAAACGCTCCCGACGACGCGGCGAGCGAACTCGGTTTTTTGGCGGCGAAAAACGCCATAGAAAAGGTACAAATTTTAGCGAGTTCCATAGATACCGTTATTTGCGCGACGTTTACTCCCGACAATTTTTTTCCTTCGACGGCTGCGCTAATTGCGGGAAAACTTGGAATAAAAGGCGGCTTTGCGTTTGATTTGTCGGCGGCTTGCGCGGGATTTACTTTTGGACTTTCTATTGCGGATTCGCTTATAAGAAGCGGACAAAGCAAGCGAGTGCTTTTAGTCGGAAGCGAAGTAGTTTCGCGCTCTCTCGATTGGAACGACAGAGGAACCTGCATATTGTTCGGCGACGGAGCGGGAGCGGTAATTTTGGAAGCAAGCGACGACGATAAAGGAATTTTATCCTGCGTAAATTATACCGACCCGAACGGTGCGCAATCGCTATATTTGCGCAGTTGGGGAGAAAAAAGATTTTTGGTTATGGAAGGGCAAAAAATTTACAAATACGCTTGCAAACTTATGCCCGAAATGGTGGAACAGGCGCTTGCGAAAATAAATATGGGAGTCGCGGATATCGATTTGCTTATTCCGCATCAGGCGAATGCGCGAATTATAGAAAGCGTCGGCGAAAGATTGGGACTTGGTGCTGAAAAAGTCGTCGTAAATGTGCAAAAATACGGAAATACGTCTTCGGCGACCATTCCTTTGGCATTGGAAGAAGCGTGGGACGGCAAACGAATCAAAGACGGCGATATTGTGGCTATGACTTCGCTCGGCGGCGGAATTACCGCAGGCGCGATTATAATGAGATTTTAAGGAAGGAAATTTAATGAGAACTGCATTTTTGTTTCCCGGACAAGGTTCGCAGACCGTCGGAATGGGAAAAGATATTATAGAACAAAGCGATTTCGCGAAAAATCGTTTTCAAGAAGCGAACGATATTTTAGAACGCGATTTGACAAAAATAATTTTAGAAGGTCCCGAAGAGATTTTGAAACAAACGCAAAATACGCAACCCGCATTGTTTTTAATAGAAAGCGTAATTTGCGATTTGCTGAAACAGAGCGGATTTTTCCCGTCTTATACGATGGGGCATTCTTTGGGCGAATATTCCGCGCTTTACGCGAGCGAAGTTTTTGATTTTGAAACGGGAATAGATTTGGTGGCAAAACGCGGCGAACTGATGGCTTGGGCGGGCGAAAAATCCAAAGGCGCGATGGCGGCTATTTTAGGTATGGAAAAAGATAAAATAATATCTATTTTGCTCGACGTAAAAAACGGAGTAGTAGTTTCCGCAAACGAAAATTCTCCCGAACAACTTGTAATTTCGGGCGACGCGGCGGCGGTAGAAAACGCTTGCGAAGCGCTTAAATCGGCGGGGGCAAAACGGGCTATTATGCTTCCCGTAAGCGGCGCGTTTCATTCTCCGCTTATGAAACCTGCGGCGGACGAATTTTCTAAATATTTGCAGGACAAAAAATTCGCAAACGCGAAACATCCGCTTATTACAAACGTTCGCGCAAAAGCCGAAACGGACGGCGAAACGCTTAAATCGCTTTTGGTAGAGCAACTGCTTTCGCCTGTGCGCTGGGTCGATTGTCAAAAAGAATTGTTTGCCGCAGGAATCGGCAACGCGATAGAAGTCGGTCCCGGAAACGTGCTTAAAGGACTCGCAAAAAAGACGGTCGAAGAGTTTAACGTAGCGAATTGCGCAAATTGGGAAAATATAATTTCGATTGTGGAACAATACAAATAAAAGGAGAATAAATGATAACGCTTAAAGGAAAATCCGCGCTCGTTACGGGTTCGGGAAGAGGAATCGGAAAAGAAATAGCCGCAAAGTTTGCCAAAGCGGGCGCGGATATTTGCGTAAGCGATATTGATTTGGCGACGGCGCAAGAAACCGCGCAAGAAATTGCCAAAGAATACGGCGTAAAAACTATTGCGCTCGCCGCAAACGTCGCGAAAGAAGAAGACGTAAACGAATTGGTGAAAAAATTTGTGGAAGAGTTTGGTAAAATCGATATTCTTGTGAATAACGCGGGAATTACGAAAGACGGACTCGTCATCGATATGAAAGAAAGCGACTGGGACGCGGTTATAGACGTAAATCTTAAAAGCGCGTTTCTCTGCACAAAAGCGGCTACGCGCTATATGCTAAAAGCAAGAAGCGGAAGAGTGATAAATATCGCGTCGATTTCGGGGCAAATCGGACTTCCCGGACAGGCAAATTATTCGGCTTCAAAAGCGGGAATGATTGGACTTACGAAAGCGGTCGCAAAGGAAGTCGCAAAGCGTTCGGTAACCGTAAATGCGATTGCGCCCGGATTTATCCGCACGGCGATGACCGACAAACTTTCGCCCGAAGTCGTAAAAGGATACGAAGACGCGATTCCTATGAGAGTGTTGGGACTTCCCGAAGATATTGCCAATAGCGCGCTGTTTTTGGCGAGCGATTTGGCGGGTTATATAACGGGACAGGTTATCGCCGTAAATGGCGGATTGGCTATGTAAAAATTTTTTTTGGAATATACATTTTTTTTAATTTTTAACAAAGGAGTATTATTATGAGTGCAAATCTTGCGAAAGTTCAAGAAGTAGTTGCGAAACAGTTGGGTAAAAGCGTTGACGAAATAACGCCTGAAAAGAAATTTGTCGACGATTTGGGCGCGGACTCGCTCGATTTAAGCGAACTTATTATGTCGTTTGAAGAGGCGTTTGGAGTCAACGAAATTTCCGACGAAGATTCGCAAAAATTCATAACTGTCGGCGACGTAGTAAAATACGCGGATTCGCTTTAATTAACAGCAAAAACGGGCAATTAAAATATAAATAGTTGTCCGTTTTTGTTTATGGAAAAGTTATGATTGACGAGCAACTTGGGAAATTAAAACAGAGTATTCTTAACGGCGAAAAAGTAAACGCGAAACTATTTAACCGTCTTGTACTCGGAAAAGTTTCGCGCACTTTTGCGCTTACGATTAGAGCGTTGGGCGAGCCGTTTCGCGAACCCGTGCTTGTGGGATATTTGTTTTGCCGAATTGCCGATACGTATGAAGACAGCGAAATTTTATCGGTAGAGCAAAAAACGCAGGCGCTCGACAATTTTAGAAAATTGTTTTTGAGCGAAGGAAAAAAGTTAAAATATTTAGATAAAATACGCGACGTTTGTAGCGACTTCAAAATTGACGACGACGAAGAATTTTTGTCGCTTTATCCCGAAACGGCGTTTGAAAGATATCGCACGTTTCCCGACGGAGTAAAAAAATCGATGATTTCTACCGTTTGCGAAATGGTCGATGGAATGAAAAAAACGGTAATTCGTCAAAATTCGCAAGAAAAAATAGGAACAAAATCGCTCGAAGAACTTGAAGAATATTGCTATTTTGTCGCGGGAACGGTCGGAAATATGCTAACAGATTTATTTCTTTATTATTCTCCTTGGATAAACGAAAAACTTTACGAACAAATGTGCGAACACAAACTCGCGTTCGGCGAAGCGTTGCAACTTACCAACATTATAAAAGACGCGATGAGCGACTTAAAACGCGGCGTAAGTTTTATTCCGCGAGATTTGGCTTTGCAGCACGGCGTCGATTTGGAAAAATTGTATTTGTCTAAAAATCGCGAACAAGCGCAAAAAATTATGAATATTCTTATAATAAAGGCGGTAAAATCGCTGAATCGCGCACTGCTTTATTCGATTTTAATACCGAAACAGGAACCGCGAATGCGAATATTTTGCGTAATGCCGATACTTTTTGCAATAAAAACGCTCGCCATCGCGGTAGAAAACAGCGACGAACTTTTGGACTCGACCGGCGCGGTAAAAGTTACTCGCGAAGAGGTTAAAAGCACGATAAATTTTGTTACGATGAACTGCGTTTGGGATTATCAATTGGTCGTCGCATACGAAAAGGACTTGAAAAGAGTAGAAAAAGCGTTGGGAATACAGATAGAAATTCCGTTCAAAAAAGCGGGTTTTTTGCCGATAGTTCATTTGACGGAATAAAATTTATTCTTTCAAAAATTTAATGTTCGTTTTTTTTATAAAAAAATAAAACATTTTCGGTCGCAATAACAAGCGCATTTCGTATTTTTATGTAAAATCAGGTTGAAAGGGAAACGCATAATGAAAAATACGCCTGCTAAAAAACCGCCGCCGATGATGACGCAGTATTACAGGATAAAGGCGGAATATCCCGATACTGTGCTTCTTTACAGAATGGGCGACTTTTACGAGACCTTTGAAGAAGACGCGAAAATTACGTCGCGGGTTCTCGGTCTCACTCTTACAAAACGCAATCACGGCGGGGAAAACGACACGCTTCTCGCCGGATTTCCTTATCACGCCATAGACAAATATCTTCACAAATTGGTAAAAGCGGGATACAAAGCCGCCGTTTGCGAACAAGTCGAAGAATCAAAAGACGCAAAAGGAGTCGTTAAGCGCGAAGTAGTGGAAGTTGTAAGTTCGGGAACGGGCGTGGGCGACGGTTTTTTGGACGAAAAAAGCGACAGCAATATAATATGTATTTGCGAAGAAGACGACAATGCGGGTTTTGCGGTTTGCGACGTTTCCACAGGTAATTTTTCGGCGGGAATTTTGCAAAAATCCGAAATTGACCAGCGAATTTCGCAAATTCAGCCGAACGAAATTCTTTTAAGCGACAATAAAGCGGGCGCGCTTTTGGGAATTATAAAAAAAAGTTTTCCCGATATTCCCGTTTCGTTTGAAGCCGAAATTTTGTTTAATTTTGAAACGGGGCAAAAAAAAGTTTGCGAACATTTTAACGCCGTTTCAATAAATTCGCTTGGACTCGAAGACAAAAAATCGACGGTAATCGCGGCGTCCGTTCTTTTGCAATATATAAAAAAATTAAAGAAAAACGATTGCGCGCATATCTCAAAAATAAACATAGACAGCGCGGAAAAATATGCGTATATAGACGCGGCTACAATAAGAAATCTTGAACTCTTAAAACCAATTCACACCGACGAAACGGGCGGAACGCTGGTCTCGGTTTTGGACTGCGCTTCTACGGCTATCGGCTCGCGCCTGCTTAAACGCTGGATAGTCAATCCGCTTGCCGACGAACAGGAAATAAGCAATCGGCTCGACGCGGTAGAATTTTTTTACAAAGAGATGGAAACTCGCGCGCAAATAGAAAATTTTTTACGCCAAATTAGCGACCTCGAAAGAATTATCGGAAAAGTTTCGCTTCAAAGAGTAAGCCCGAAAGATTTGGACGGCTTAAAAAATTCCATAACGCTTTTTCCGCAAATAATTGCGCTAGTTAAAAATTGTCCGCAAATAATGATTATCCAAATTTCGCAAAAAATAGACGGTTTGCAGGAATTAGCCGAAAAAATATCTAAAACTATCGTCGAAAATCCGCCTGTCTCCGCGACTTTGGGCGACGGAAATTTAATTTGCACGGGAGTTAGCGAAGAGTTAGACAATTTGCGAAATTTGCAAAACGACACGAAACAATTTATCGCGAAATTGCAAGAAGAAGAGCGCAAAAAAACAAATATCGACAACTTAAAAGTCGCGTTTAACGGCGTTTTCGGATATTTTTTTGAAGTTTCAAAAGCGCAAATGTACAAAGTTCCCGATTATTTTATAAGAAAACAAACTCTTGCCAACGGAGAAAGATACATAACGCCGAAATTGAAAGAATTTGAAGAAAAAGTTCTAACCGCAAACGAGCGAATTGCAACTTTGGAAACGAAAATTTTCGGCGAATTGAAGGATTTCGTCGCGCAATTTTGCGTAAAAATTCAGGAAGCGGCGGAAAATATCGCAATTTTGGACGTATTGTGCTGTTTTGGAAAAATCGCCTCGCAAAATAATTATTGCCGTCCCGTTTTGACGAAAAACTGCGATATGTTAATAATAGACGGCAGGCATCCCGTTGTCGAAACTATGACAAACGAACAATTTGTACCGAACAATACCGACCTTACTTCGCAAAAGCAAATTTTAATAATTACGGGACCGAATATGGCGGGAAAATCCACTTATTTGCGGCAAAACGCGCTTATCGCTCTTATGGCGCAAATCGGATCTTTCGTTCCTGCAAAACAGGCGAATATCGGAATCGTCGACAGATTTTTTACGCGGATAGGAGCAAGCGACCGTCTTGCTCGCGGGCAATCTACGTTTTTGGTAGAAATGATAGAAGTAGCCAATATATTAAACAACGCCACTGAAAAATCGTTAATATTACTCGACGAAGTAGGACGCGGAACTTCCACTTTCGACGGATTAAGCATCGCTTGGGCGACGGCGGAGTATTTGCACGACAGATTTTCAACGAGCGTAAGAACTTTTTTTGCGACTCATTATCACGAATTAACCGAATTGGCGCAAAAATGCAAACGTATGGAAAACGTGCATATTTCCGTAAAAGAATACAATCACAACATAATATTTTTGCGAAAAATCGTTCACGGCGAAAGTCCGCATTCTTACGGAATAAAAATTGCGCAACTTGCGGGAGTGCCAAAAACGGTAATTGAACGAGCGCAAGAAATATTGCAAAATCTTGAAGGTCGCGAAGAAAAAAGTTCTCTTAACCAAAAGAAATCGCGCGAAAAACCGCAGAGTCCGCAGATGAGCATATTTGATTCTTTTGTAGAAAGTAAAATAGAAAAAACGCTCAAAAATACCGACATAAACAGTTTAACGCCGATGGACGCGCTAAATTTACTTTGCGAATTGAAAAAATTATGCTAAATTATTAAGGCAATTATTATTTTATACTAAACTTTTTAAGGAAAAGAGAATAAATGTCGAAAAAGAAAGCGCCGTTTTCAAAAAAACAAATAGAAAATTTGCTGCAAACACAGCAAACTCCGTTTTATATTTACGACGAAAACGCTATGGTTAAAAACGCGCAAAAACTTAAAAACGCCTTTGCGTGGGCAGATTTTAAGGAATATTTTGCCGTAAAAGCAAACGCGAATCCTTTTATTCTTAAAATACTTAAAAACCAAAATTTCGGCGCGGATTGTTCGTCGCTTGCCGAACTTGTTTTGTCTGAAAATTGCGAAATTTTGGGTGAAAATATAATTTTTACTTCAAACGACACTCCCGCAAACGAATTTGAAAAAGCGAAAGAACTCGGCGCGATAATAAATTTCGACGATATTTCGCACATAAAATATTACGAAAAAAACGTCGGCAAACTTCCAGAACTTGTGTGCTTGCGCTATAATCCGGGCGACTTGAAATCGGGAAACAACATTATTGGAAATCCGCTCGAAGCAAAATACGGTTTTACGAAAAAACAACTTTTGCAAGGTTATGAATATTGCAAAAAAGCGGGAGTAAAACGCTTCGGACTTCACGCTATGGTCGCTTCTAACGAATTGGATTATAAATATTTTGTAGAAACGGCGAAAATTCTTTTTGAAGAAACCGCTGAAATTTCAAAAAAATTAGGAATTTCGTTTGAATTTGTAAATTTGGGCGGAGGCATCGGTATTCCGTATCGTCCGCAAGAAAAGGAAGTCGATTTGCAAAAACTCGGCGGCGAAATTAAAGAATTATACGAAAAAATTATCGTTAAAAACGAACTTGCCCCGTTAAAAGTTTTTATGGAATGCGGACGAATGATAACGGGACCTTTCGGATATTTGGTGAGTAAAGTTTTGCACGAAAAAAACACGTACAAAAAATTTATCGGACTTGACGCCTGTATGGCAAATTTAATGCGTCCCGCTTTATACGGCGCGTATCATCATATCAGCGTTTTGGGAAAAGAAGACGAAAAGTGCGAGATAACCGCCGACGTTACGGGTTCTTTGTGCGAAAACAACGATAAATTTGCCATTGACAGAAAATTGCCGAAAGTGGAGATTGGCGATATTTTTGTCATTCACGACGCGGGCGCGCACGGTTATTCTATGGGATTTAATTACAACGGAAAATTGCGGTGCGGCGAATTTTTAATGCGAGAAAACGGTGATTTTTTGAAAATTCGACGCAGCGAAACAATAGAAGATTTGTTTGTAACTATTGATATTAAAAAGTTAAAGGAGTTTTGAATTATGTCGGGAAACCTTATCAGAATCAAATTAAAAGCGCTTTTTATGAAAGACGACTTGGTCGACTTGTATCTTAAAAGATACGGCGAAATCTTAAATATGTCATACGTTGACCAACTCAAAGAAGAAGTGCGGGCATTGCAAGCGGGAGAAATAACCAAAATAGACGTGGTGCCAAGCGGTAATTTCAAATACGACGACCGTAACGACGCTTCGCTTGCGGCTCATAACAGAGAAACGGCGTCGGCGAAGCGCACAAAAGTTAAACTGAAAGCGCTTCTAATGAAAGACGATTTAGTGGAAAAGTATCTTGAAAAATACGGTGAAATAATAAATCCCGTATTTGTGGAGCAACTTAAAAAAGAAGCGGAAAAAGTTGAAACGGGGCAAATTCAGGTTGTCAACGGAAAAGCCGCAGTCGACCCGATTTACAAAGTAGAATATCAGTGTCCCGCGTGTAATTGCAGCGAAGTAGTAGGTTACAGTTTGCGTTCAAAAAGTCAGGCGATTGAAGACACTATCTTTCTCGTTCCGCAATATTCGGGGATTTCGCAATATTTCGCGGTGGATTTTAATCTTTTGCAAACGACGGTTTGTCCGCGTTGTTTATACGCTTCGCCCGACCCGAAGGATTGGAAAAGAGCGTCGCAATTTACGGGTTCCATTACGGAAAGTCAGTTGGTCGTTCATACGAAACTTCTTGCGGAAATAAGAAGTCAGGAAGCCGAAAGAAAAAGCAAATTTCCCGAAGCAAAAGACGACCCGAATTATTTTCATCGTCCGCGAGATTATAAAAAAGCGCTTGAATCGATTGTGCTTTCGGTTATGCGCGCCGAATTGGAGAAAAAGCATTCTCTTCCCGCCGCAGATTACAAAATTGCCCGATATTACTTAAAAATAGCCGACATTAAAAAGAAAAATTCCGAAGATTACAAGCCGATTCTCAAAGAAGTGGAAAAATATTTTACGGCTGCCGCCATAGAAAACAGAGGCGACAACGTTACCGTAGAAATGGAATGCATTTATCAGGTTATCGCGTTAAATTTGTATTTTGGAAACAAAGAAAAAGCGGCGCAATATATAAAAATGGCAAAAGACGCGCTTAACGCAAGAGACCAAGATTTTCAAACGGACACGCATTCAACGGAATTGAAGGCAAAATTTAACGAAGCCGATAAATGGGTGCGCAAAATAGATACTATTTGGGAATACAGGGACGAGCGGGATTTTTGGGAATCGAAAGTATAACGCAATTATAGTTTTTTTAGCCATTCCATAGGGTCTAACGCGTTATTTTCGTGTCGGATTTCGAAATGCAGTTTGTTGCCTTCGAGCGAACCGCTTTCTCCGACCGTTCCTATTTTTTGCCCTTCGGTTACTCTTGTACCTTTTTCAAGAAAATTTTGGTCTAAATGCGCGTAAATTGTTAAATATCCGCCAAAGTGATTTATTATCATAAGTTTTCCGTAACCGCGCATTCTGCCTACAAATTCCACAACTCCCGACGAAACCGATTTTACCGCCGCGCCGTTTGGGGCTTCTATATCGATTCCGTTATTTACTATTGTCGTTTTGTATTCGGGATGAATTATTTTGCCAAAATATGTTAAAACTTTGCCGTCGGTCGCCCAAGGAAGTTTGCCTTTTTTCTCCGCAAATTTCGATTTTTCTTCGGTGGTCGTTACGCTGATTTCCACTATCAAATCCTCGACCATTTTGCTGAGTTCGGTCTGCGCGTTTTTGTATTCGTTCATCGAAATTTCCCATTTGCTTTTTTCGTCGCGCAATTCTTCCAAGAATTTTTTTCTGCTTAAAACCTGCGCGCTTACTTTTTGACTTTCTTCGCGACGCTCTTTCAAAAGTTCTTGCAAATGCGCGTCTTCGGCTTCGTAAATTTTTGTTTGCTCTATGAGTTCCTGTTCGTTTTGTCTTATGGTATCGAGCAGATTTCTGTCGTATTTGTTCAGGTCGCGCATATATCTTATGCGACTTACGATTTCTTTTGGAGAATCCGTTTCTAACATCATAGATAAAATTGTCGGGTCGCCCATTTTGTATATATTTTGAAGGCGTTTTATCATAACTTCTTTGCGTTTGTTCAATAATAATTGCGTTTGAACGAGAGTATTCGCGGTTTTGGTTTTTTGTATATTCAGGGAATCAATTTGCTTTTCTACGATGGAAATAAGATTTTTGCCCGTTTCGATTATTTTTTCCATTTCGTTTAATTGCGAAAGTTGCTCGTTTTCTTTTTGCGAAAGTTCCAAAATTTTTTTTTCGCTTTGCGATATTAAATTTTGCAGAGAATCCGAACGGCTTTTATGGTCTTGTATCTGCTTTTCCAAATCCGTGGCGCTCGTCGCGCAAAATATTGTTTGCGCAAAAATCAAAAAGAACAAAATCGTGAATTTTTTCAATATAAACTCCTTTTTGGAGTAAAAAATACACCTTGCAGGATTCGAACCTGCGACCTACTGCTTAGAAGGCAGTTGCTCTATCCAGCTGAGCTAAAGGTGCGACGTTTTTGGTCGGAGAGACAGGATTTGAACCTGCGACATCCGGTTCCCAAAACCGGTGCGCTACCGGACTGCGCCACTCTCCGAATTGTGGGCAAAATACTATATTACAACGTTAAAAATCAAGTTTTTTCTAAATTCTTGTGCGTAAAAGTCCTCTTTGCGATTTGTCAATAAAATCTAACATTCGTTTGCTAACGTCGTTTTGAGGCAATTCTTCGGCGATTTTTGCCTTCGCTTCTTCAAGCGACAACCCGCTTCTGAAAAGCAATCTGTGCATTTTTTTTATCGCGCTTACGTCGTCTTCCGAAAATCCGTTGCGCTGCAAACCTACTTTGTTGTGACCCGCAATAAAAGTATTTCCGTCCGACATTCCGACAAGCGAATACGGCACCACGTCCATCGTCGCGTATGAATACGCTCCCATAAACGAATAATCGCCTATCTTTACAAATTGATGAACGCTTACGTTTCCGCCGCAAATTACGTTTCGTCCGACTATCGTATGCCCAGCCATTGCCAAATTATTGGACGCGACAAAAAAATCGCCGACTTCGCAATCGTGCGCGACGTGGCAATAGGCAAGCAAGGCGCAGTCGTTTCCGATTTTCGTAATTCCGTCGTTTGCCGAAGTTCCCTTGTTTATCGTTACAAATTCGCGAATTATCGCTCTGTCGCCGATGGTCAAACTTGCGTCTTCGTCTTTGTATTTTAAATCTTGCGCGATGGTTCCGACGCTTGCGCCGTTAAAAATTCTGCAATCTTTACCGATTGTCGTGTTGCTTCCGATATACGCGTTTGCGCCGATAGTCGTGCCGTTTGAGATTTTTACGTTATCTTCAATTACCGCAAACGGCGCGATTTTTACGCCGTCGCCCAATTCCACATTTTTGCCGACAACCGCTTTTTCGCTGATTTCTACGCTCATTATTTTCTCCTATACGTTTATCATACAAGTTAATTCCGCTTCGCAGGTAACTTTTTTGCCGACTTTCGCTTTTGCCGTGCAGACAAAAATATTTCGTCTTTGTTTGGTAATATTTACTTCCAAAATTAACTTGTCGCCCGGACGAACGGGATTTCTAAATTTGCAGTTGTCGATTCCCATATAAAGCATAGATTTTTGCGGCGCGTCCGCTTTTTCGTTGTGTAAATCTTCGCACAAAACCATAATTCCGCCCGCTTGCGCCAATGCTTCTAATTGCAAAACGCCCGGCATAATCGGATTTCCCGGAAAATGCCCCTGAAAGAAATGGTCGTTAAACGAAACGTTTTTATACGCGACTATTTTTTGCCCCGGCACAACTTCGTCGACTCCGTCTACGAGTAAAAACGGATAACGGTGCGGAAGCATTTTCATTATGTCTTCAAAAGTTATTTTGTTCGCTTTTTCTTTTTCCGCTCTTTTAACCAAATATTCGCGGATTCTTTTTGCAAACGCTTGATTTGACGAATGTCCGCTTCGCGCCGCCATAATGTGTCCTTTTATCGGCTTTCCGAGCAGATACAAATCGCCTACCAAATCGACCGCTTTGTGGCGGCAAAGTTCGTTTGGAAAACGAAGTTCGCGATTGCTTAAAAAGCCGTTTGTTCCGGGAAAAATCTTGCTTGAATTTGGAAAACTTTTCGCTAACTCCGCCGCGCTATTTTCGTCTATTGGAATGTCTTGTACGACCATTGCGCTGTCTAAATTTCCGCCTTTTATAAGTCCTTGTTTTGCAAGCGTTTCCACTTCCGACAAAAAGCAAAAAGTTCTCGACGGCGCAAAATCAACTTCAAAATTGTTAAAATCAAACATCGTCGTATGCTGCGCGCCGATAATCGGACTTTTGTAATCGACCATAAGCGTTATATAATAATTGTTTGCGGGAAAAACCGACAACGCAATATTGTTTTCATTATATAGCCACATCGGTTCGTCAAATTCTATGTATTCCTGTTCGGCGTCCTGCTCTTCTTCGCCCGCTTCGGCTATCAATTCTATAAACGGTTTTGCCGAACCGTCCATAATCGGAACTTCTTCGGCGTTTATTTCAATTCGACAGTTTGAAATTCTTTTTGCCGCCAGAGCCGCCATCAGATGTTCTATCGTAAAAACCTTAACGTCGCCGATTCCGATTGCGGTTCCGCGCGCGTCGCCTACTATATAATCGATATCGGCGGGAATTTCTACTTTTTCCGGCGTATCGATTCTTACAAATTTAATTCCGTCGTCGATTTTTGCGGGATTTAGCGTTACCGACACTTGAACTCCCGTGTGAAGTCCCGTTCCCGAAAACGAACAACTTTTTTTAATTGTTTTCTGTTTCATTTTTCCTCCTTATTTTCAAGTAAAATAATAAATTTAACAATATATATCGCAGGAAAAATTGATTTGCGAAGGTTTTTTGTTGAAAATTCTCAAAATTCAAATAAAAATCGGATTTAAAAAACGAAACGCCGTCTTGGGGAAGGCGGCGTTTCTTTCAAACGTTTTAAGATTTCTCTGCCTTACAAATTGGGGGAAGTTCGGCAGAAACACACAAGGGAGGTGTTAAATCTTTTTCGTTTCCTATTTATTGTATCGGCAGGTTTTTAAAAATACTTTATACTTTTCTTAAAAAAGTTTATTTTTTCTTTAAAATTTCGGTTTCGCCGCGCATTTGTTCTAATTGCGGATATTCCGCAGACAGAATTTCGTAGATTTGCAGAGCCGTTTCTTCCTGTCCGCATTCCACGGCGCTATCGAACAAATTCAAAAAAACGTCGCCGTTCAGGGGATTTATTTTCAGCGATTCAAAAAACATCAAAAACGCTTCGTAATATTCTTTCGCGTTAAATTGCACGATTCCAAGTCCGTTATACACTTCCGCGCATCCGCCGACCGTGTCCGCGTGTTCTATAAACGCTTTTAACGCCTCGATATATTCGCCGTTTTTAATAAAATATTCGCCTTTTTCGATAAGCGGATGCCAATATCCGATGTCCAATGCGCGCGCGCTTTTGTAAATGTCGTTTTCGGGGTCGGTTATCGCTTTGTGGATTATCGTAATATCGTCGTTTTCAGGATTATCCAAAGCCGCTTTTTCAAAAACGGGAGCCATATCGTCAATTTTATGAAGTTTAAACGACGCGTCCAACAAATTATTCAAATAATCTTCGTTTGAGTTGTCCAAATTTACCGCCTCCCGAAACAGCACGAAAGCGTCTTGCCAGCGGCTTTGTTTCCACGCGATAAATCCCAAGCAGTTGTAAGCGACCGCGGCGTTTGGGTCTTCGTCAATAATTTCAATAAGGGCGGTCATCGCGTCGCCGTAGTTGCCGTTATCGATATCCTGTTCCGCTTTTGCAATTTTTTCAGCGTAATTATCAGACATAAAAACTCCTTTTTCATAACTCTTGTTTTTACAAAAATACTTTTTATCAGGTAAATAATGCGGCTTTTTGCGTATTTTTTTAATGTTTTTTAAGTTTATCGGCAACGGGAAATATTATCTTGACTATTTTTTTATAATTTTTATCGATAAATACAAATTAAAATATCAGTTTGCGGAAAATACCACGCGAAATCCTAAACTGCCGCTGCGATACGACTGATAACCGTAATATCTGCTCGCGACTCTGCAATGCCGCTCGTCGAAACTCCAACTTCCGCCGCGCATAACGCGACTGACGCCTTTTGTCGAACCGTTTTTAGGATACGAACCGTACCAGTCGCCGCACCATTCGTAAACGTTTCCGCTCATATCGTATATTCCCAATTCATTGGGCTTCTTTTGTCCTACCGCTTTTATTCCGCTGCTCGAATTGTTGTGATACCAAGCCACATCGTCCAAATTGTCGCCGCCGCTGTAAATATATCCTTTGCTTTTAACTCCTCCGCGCGCCGCAAATTCCCATTGCGCTTCGGTTGGCAACTGTCCGCCTTTGCCGTTAGCCCATTCGTTTGCTTGCGTCCAAGTTATATTTACGACGGGATTATTGTCGTTTTGCGAATTGCCGTATTGAGCGTTGGTTACAGGATATTTGCTTATCCAAAAATCTTGATTTATCGTAACTTGATGTTGAGTTTCATCGCTTTTGCGATTAGATTCGTTAGACGGACTTCCCATTGTGAATGTTCCCGCTTTTACCAATACGCATTCTATTCCGTTTATTACTTTGGCGGTGATTTTTTCGTCGTATTCGCCGACATTATTTTGCGCTTGTCCAAACGATTTTACTGGCAAAAAACACAAAATAAAGAAATAAAGAAAATACGCTTTTTTCATAAGATTTTTGCCTTGTCGGAGTTGAAAGTTAAAATGCGTTTTAAGCGCGTTTTTAATGCGTTTAAGAGGCGGTTCTTTCCAAAAATCTCTTTTACCCCCCCCCCCCCCCCCCCCCCCCCCCCCCCCGGTTTTGGGGGG
>Ga0182485_1044_pt1 | contig 15583 bp, 9 predicted proteins | sample TergutMp193P3_FD_120825 | JGI IMG/M metagenome (GOLD analysis project Ga0182485, IMG submission 120825)
TCCTCGTACCTTATTATTCATAAGAATAAAATATAATGCGGTACGTACCAAAATAGCGAAATTATTTTGCATTTTTGAAATTTTGTTTTTCATACCGTATTTCCTTTCATTCTTTTTTGTTTGTTTTTGGGCAAGTTTTGTGTTAGTTTTCGGGAATAAAATAATATTTGTAGTTTGGAAAAAGCAAGAAATATTTATGAAAAAGCAAACTTTTTCTTCGCTTCTTCCAAAGAATGTCCGCTTTCCCAAAAATTAAGCAAATTTTGTATGCCCTGTTGCATTCCCTGTTGCATTCCTCGTTGCACGCCCTTTTCCATTCCTTCTTCAAGCCATTTTTGCTCGTAATAACCTACAAGTCCTCGCTTCTTCATCTCTTTTACCAATGTTCCCCATTTGTTCATATTCGCCTCCTGCGATAATATTAAACCGTTTTCCAAAATCATTACCTCCCACCAAGACGATAACGATACCAAATAATCATCGTCTTCTACCGGAAGTTCTACCACTTTCCTTGCCGTTGTCTCGTCTATCTTTGCTCGCAACGCTTTTAACACTAAATCGCTATCTTTCAATTCGCTACTCACTACTATCTGTATTAAAAGCGATTTGTTTTCGGGCAATCCTTTCTGCAAAATATAATATATTCCATCGAATTTGCGCAAGATTTTGTAATTTAATTCATTTTTCAAAATTTCAAACAACTCTTTTGGCTTATTGTAGCATACTATCGTCGCTGTCATATCCGTAAGTTTTATGTTTTCTTGCGAGGCGTAAAGTCCTACGTATCCGTGAATAACCTTATTGAAAACCGATATGGAAAGCAGTGAATCAACGGGACTTTTGTATTCTATTATATTGTATTCCCGAAAAATTTTCCCCCAACTCGTTTCTATTTCTATGTTTCTGTTTTTCTTCAATACTATTATATCAATTTTCGGCGGACGTTTGGAAAGTTGATGCTCGCTTTCGAGCGTAACGTCGCCGTTTTTTACGTATTTGCGCAAAAGATAGTTAAATGCCGCAAACGCCGCATCGTGATATGTTGCCGTCTTCTTGCGTTTGGGCTTTGATTGAGCAGTGTCGTTTTTCATTTCTATTCTTTCAAAATTTTTTTTAATAATCCTACTAATATAATATTTGTGCAAGAAAAATTACTGAAAAATTATGAATATGAAAATACTATTCGCCGCAAAACAAAAAAGCGACCCGCATATACGAGCCGCCTTTTGAAAAGTGAAAATTTATTAAAAACTATTTTACTCTCACGTAAGTGTTGTAATTTGCTCCTCCTGAAATAGTATCTTGTCCGTCAAAACTTAAAGACATCTGGTGATTGTCGGGTTTGGTCTCAATAACGATACCGGTTATCGTCTTCCACCAAGTAAAATTTTCGCGTTCATTGCCAAGTTCGCCGCCTGTATAATACCCCGTTCCCGAATTGCTTCCCGTAATATAAAGCATAATTCCGTAAGGACTTTTGTAAACTCCCGCGATTTCCCCAGTTTTTCCGCCGTCGATTTTTTCCGCTGTCGATTTTTCGTCATCGTCGTCGCCGCAACCCGCAAAAAACATAACGCCGCACACCAAAAACACACTGACCAACAATTTGGTCAAAAACAAAAAATTAAGTTTCATTTAGAAACTCCTTTCTTAAAAATTAATAAAACAACCGGGAATTTAAACTTCCCTTTAAATTTCCACTTTTTTAAGAAAAAACTTGCTTTTGTTTGTTTGCATTTAGTATTTTGCGCGTGGTATAGTTTAAAGGGACGTTTAAAGTGTGCCACGCCAATTTCTTTTTTTTATCTTATTTTTATTCCAAATTGTATATTATAATTAAACAAGTAGAAAAAACTACAAAAACAAAAATTTTTATTTGCGCAAATAGTATTTTATCGGCGAAATTTTATTTTTTCGGCAAAAAACAAGGAAAAACTATGAATATTTGGAAAATAATCTCGCTGATATTCGGCACAAAACAAGAAAGAGATATGAAAAAATTGCGCCCGATTTTAGCGTCCGTCAATGAAAAATGGGAAAGCGTAAAAAAATTATCCGACGACGAACTCAAAAATAAAACGCAGGAATTTCGCGAAAGATTAAAAAAAGAAGAAACGCTGGACTCCCTTCTTCCCGAAGCGTTTGCAGTGGTGCGCGAAGCGACTCACAGAGTTTTGGGCGAAGGAAAAACCGTAAAAGACCCGATTACAGGCAAAGATATTCCGTATATGGCGCACTTTGACGTGCAAATTGTGGCGGCTACCGTGCTGCACAACGGCGGAATCGCAGAAATGAAAACGGGCGAAGGAAAAACGCAGGTCGGTCCCGTTTCGGCATACTTAAACGCGCTGTCGGGCAAAGGCGTTCACGTAATTACGGTAAACGATTATTTGGCAAAACGAGACAGCGAATGGATGGGAAAAATATTCAACTTTTTGGGTATGACCGTCGGATGTTTGGACAAAACCGAACCCTCCACGCAAGAGCGCCGCGACGCATATAATTGCGACATAACTTACGGAACAAACAACGAATTCGGCTTCGATTATTTGCGCGACAATATGGCTGTCCATCATTCGCTTTGCGTTCAGCGCGAACTAAATTACGCGATAATAGACGAAGTAGATAATATTTTAATTGATGAAGCGCGAACTCCGCTTATAATTTCGGGCGCGGCTGACATAGACAATAAAGAATACGAAGAATTGCAGCCGCTCGTTAGAAAATTAGTAGAAGCGCAGCACAAACTTATGAGCGATAATTTTGTAAAACTCAAAGAAAAAGTACGCAAGGAAGAATACGATTCTGAACTCGGACTTTTGATGCTTATTGCAAAAAGAGGCGAGCCGAAAAATCAAATTTATCTCGACGGAATGAAAAATACCGCAATCGCAAAAATTACGCGAAGCATAGAGCAGGAATATCTTATTGAAAAGAAACTTCACACTATCGACGAAGAACTTTATTTTTCTATTGAAGAAAATCATCATTCCGCCGAAATGAGCGAAAAAGGACGAGAATTTATAGGCGGTTCAAACAAAAACTTTTTTGTGGTAAGCGATTTATCCGTGGCAATCGGCGAAATAAATAACAATCAAGATTTAACCGTCGAACAAAAAAACGAACTTCGCGAAAAAGCGCACGCCGAATTTTCGGAACGTTCCGAAAGAATTCACTGCGTAAGTCAGTTGCTAAAAGCGTTTGCATTATACGAAAAAGACGTAAATTACGTCGTTCAGGAAGGGCAAGTTTTAATTGTCGACGAATTTACGGGACGAATTTTGCCCGGCAGACGTTGGTCCGACGGGCTTCATCAGGCGGTCGAAGCGAAAGAAGGCGTTAGAGTCGCGGGCGAAAGTCAAACGCTTGCGACGATTACGTTTCAAAATTTCTTTAAGATGTACAATAAAATTTCGGGAATGACGGGAACTGCGGCGACGGAAGCAAAAGAATTTAGCGATATTTATAAATTAGACGTCGTGCAAATTCCGACAAATAGAGATATTGCCCGAATCGACGCGGACGACGAAATTTACAAAACGAAAAAAGAAAAATTTGAAGCGGTCGTAAAAGAAATAAAATCCATACAAGAAAAAGGCGCGCCGATTTTGGTGGGAACGGTTTCCATAGAAATGTCGGAATATTTGAGCCGAATGTTAGATAGAAACGGAATTAAACACGAAGTTTTGAACGCGAAAAATCACGCGCGCGAGGCGTCAATTATCGCGCAGGCGGGCAAAAAAGGCGCGGTAACGATAGCGACAAATATGGCGGGTCGCGGAACGGACATAAAATTGGGCGGAAACTTTGAATCGATGGCGAAAGAAAAATTGCGGCTCGAAGGCGAAGACCCCGAAGCGTTTACAAACGAAGAAATGCTTGCGCGTTTTCCCGAACTCGCGGGCGAAATCGCAAAAGAACAGGAAGAAGTCGTAAAATCGGGCGGACTTTTCGTTTTGGGAACCGAAAGACACGAAAGCAGACGAATTGACAATCAGTTGCGCGGACGTTCAGGACGTCAGGGAGACCCGGGTTTGTCAAAATTTTTCCTTTCGCTCGACGACGATTTAATGCGAATATTCGGCTCGGACAGAATGGCTGGAATTTTGGACAGAATAGGCGTTCAGGAAAACGAAACCATATCGCATCCGCTACTCACAAGAGCGATAGGAAACGCGCAAAGAAAAGTCGAAGGACGAAATTTTGAAATAAGAAAACATCTCAAAGAATACGACGACGTAATGAATTTGCAAAGAACCGAAATTTACGGTTTGCGCAAACAAATTCTCTTTGGCGACGACATCACTAAAGAAATCAGAGACCAATTTGCGCTCGCTTTGGAGGATATTATTATGAAAAATTGCGACGCAAAAGACAGAAATTCGTGGAATATTAACGAACTTGAACTTCAAATCGCCAATGTTTTCGGAATTGTTATCGACAAAAATAAATATAACTTCAACACTATAAGCGACGAAGAACTTTTTGACGGACTTTGGGCGGAAGCGAAAGAATTTTACGAAACAAAGGAAAAGCGAGTAGGGACAGAACATCTTCGAGAACTTGAACGCCGCGTTTTGCTCATCACCATAGACGATTTATGGAAATATCATCTTTACGAAATGGACCATCTTAAACAATCGGCGCATTACGCGAGTTTCGGGCAAAAAAATCCGCTTTTTGAATACCAAAAAGAAGGGCTGAAAGCGTTTGAAACGTTACGCGCAAACATCGCGAAAAAAACCGCGACTATGCTTTATCGCTTGGAAATAGTTGAAAACGTAACGCAAAGACCGCGACGAATGGTTGAAATTCACGCAAACGCGGGTTCCATAACGGCGCAAACTCCGCAAAAACCGCAGGCAAGCCCGCAAAATCCGACGTCTCCTCCAATGCCTTTTGCAAGACAGATGCCAAAAGTCGGGAGAAACGATTTATGTCCTTGCGGCAGCGGAAAAAAATACAAAAAATGTCACGGAACAGCGGAATAATATGTTTATCACGTTTGAGGGAGTAGACGGAGCGGGAAAAAGCACGCAAATAGAAAAATTAACGAATTTTCTCAGAAAAAACGGCAAAAAATTCGTATTGACTCGCGAACCCGGCGGCTGCGAAATTAGCGAAAAAATAAGAAATATTATACTCGACACAAAATCGGATTTGGGAGCGGTCGGGGAATTGTTTTTGTATTTTGCGGCGAGAGCGGAACATATTCGACAAGTCATAAAACCGTCGCTTGAAAGCGGAAAATGGGTAATTTGCGACAGATTTGCGGACTCTACTTTTGCGTATCAGGGCGCGGGTCGCGGGCTTGATATTTGCAAAATGAAAGAAATAAATTCTTTTGCGACGCAAGAAATTGTACCTGATTTGACGATTTTGCTCGATATTTCGGTTAAAGTGTCGCTTGAAAGGAGAAAATTACGCGCAAAATCTTTGGACAGATTAGAGCAAAACGACGAAATTTTCTTTGAAAACGTTAGAAATCGCTTTTTGGAATTGGCAAAAAACGAGCAGAAAAGATTCTTAATAATCGACGGAAATCTCGACGAAAATGAAATTTATGAAAAAATTATCGCAAAAATCGTAAAAGTTATGTAGCAAAAAGTATTTTTGCCCACAAACGAAAGGAAAATTGTGAAAAAGAAGAAAAACAAAATTTATTCGGGAATGGTATCGTCGCTTTTTATTATTGCGATAATCACGGGCGGAATGTTTGACACGACCTTTGCCAAGACGAAAGACGTTTCCAAAAACGAAGCGTATTACGAATGGAGTACGGTTTTTGATAAGGTTTTGCAAAGAGTTCGTTTCGGCTACGTAGAAGAGGTTAGCGATTCGCTTTTTGTGCGCAAGGCGATTGAAGGCGGTATGGGAGTTTTAGACCCGCATACCACGTTTTTTGACCCGAAAGATTACGAAGATTTGCGGCTTCATACCGAAGGCAAATACGGCGGTCTCGGAATGCTTATTTCGATACGGGACAAAATTTTAACTATAATGAGTCCATACGAAGGAACGCCCGCAGATAGAGCGGGACTTCGCTCGGGCGATAGAATTTTGAAAATCGACGGAAAATCCACGAAAGGACTTTCTTCCGACAAAGCGGCGAACAAAATGCGCGGCGAACCCGGAACAAAAGTAACGCTGACCATTCAGCGCGAAGGCGAAGAACCCGTAGATTACGAAATTACAAGAGAAGTTATAAACATAAAATCCGTGCCTTACGCGGGGCTTCTCAACGACAGTATCGGATATGTCCGCTTAAATTCGTTTTCGCAGACGGCGGCGAGCGAAGTCGCGCAAAAAGTCGATTCTTTGCGAGAAATAGGTATGAAATCGCTTATTTTTGATTTGCGCTCAAATCCGGGCGGACTTCTAATTCAAGCGGGCGAAATTTCGGAATTATTTCTTAAAAGAGGAAGTTTGGTAGTATTTACCAAAGGACGCGAAGGCGAAAAAGAGCAAAAATTCTTTACTCGCAGCAGTCCGCACATTCCGCAAAATATGCCTCTTGTTGTTTTGGTAAATAAAGGTTCCGCGTCGGCTTCCGAAATAGTGGCGGGCGCAATTCAGGATTTAGACAGAGGAATCGTTTTGGGCGATACGACTTTTGGAAAAGGTTCTGTGCAAAGCGTTTTTCCGATTGACGAAACCCGCCATATGAAAATGACGACCGCGTTTTATTACACGCCGTCGGGAAGATGTATAAATCGTCCTGAAAACGGAGTTAAAGGCGACGGCGAATTAGAAGAAGAATTTGACGAAAATATAAACGAAGCGGATAAAATAATAGCCGACGACATTAAAAAGGAAATGACCGCCGAAGAAGAAGAAAAGAAAGATTCTACAAAAACGGAAGTATTTTTTACTCAAAACGGACGTAAAGTTTACGGCGGCGGCGGCATAATTCCCGACACCATAGTAAAAATAGACCCGCATCCGTATGTAGTGCGAAAATTATCGGTAAAAGATATGTTTTTCAAATTTGCGAATTATTACTATCCGATTTTAGAAAAACAAAAAATAGTCGTCGATACGAATTTTAAGGTAAGCGATAAAATATTAAACGATTTTTACGCTTATTTAGATTCCACAAAACAGGATTACGACACTTTTGCCGACAGAAAATATTACGATTTTAAGGTATATTTGGGACTTGAACAGGACACGAGCGTAGATAGCGCGGCTTTGGATTATCTTAAAGTTTCGTTTTCGGGAGAGGACTTGACGAAATTAAACGCGCTTATTGCCGAATTGGACAAAATGATGAAAGCAAACAGAAGCGAACTCTTAAATTCCGAAAAAGAATATATTGCGCGTCAAATACAAAACGCGCTTTTCGTGCGGGTTTTCGGACAGGATAACGCTTTTGTTCAGCGCGTAAGATTGCGAGACGACGAACAACTTACTGCGGCTATGAACATTCTTAAAGACCGAAAAAAATATAACGCGCTTCTCGTTGGAAGCGGTAAAAACGACAAAAAAACAAAACAATAAAGGAGTTTATTTATGCTTACTTGGATGAGAAAGTGGACGCCGATAATAATGCTAATTGCGCTTGTGGGCTTTATGCTTACAATCTTTCTTGAATGGGGTATGGGACTTGACAATATACCCGGAAAAAAAGGACAAACCGTCGGAAAAATCGGCGGCGATTACGTGGGAATTCGCGAATTTTCGCAAATTCTTGAAAGAAGAAAACAAATTATTCGCAGTCAGGGAGGACAGCAATCGCAGGACGACGCGGCGCTTCCTATGCAGGTTTGGGACGATTACGTAAGCGAAGTTATAACAAACAAAGCGGTAAGCGACTTAAAACTTGAAGCGACGGACGAAGAAGTTTATATGTATTTGATAACTTATCCTTTGCCCGAAATTGCGAGAAGCGAATATTTTCAAACAAACGGACAATTTGATATGAACAAATATCTTGATTTCGTAAAAACGCCGTCGAGTTACGATTCACCGCAAATGCAATATATTGAACAAATGCTGAAAACCGACAGAATTCCAAAACACAAATTAAGCGAACTTTTGGCAAGCGTAAACGAACCTTCCTATTCTCAAATTGAATACGAATATAAAGCGCAAAACGAAAGAGTTTCTTTTGAATATATTTATATGCATCCGTTTGCGATAAGCGTTTCGCAGGAAGATTTGTCGGACGAAAAACTTCTTGCGCATTACAACGCAAACAAAGCGAATTTTAAAACCGACGAAAAAGCGGTTCTTCATTTTGTAAGATTTCCCAAAGCGACGACTTTGCGCGACGAAGAGATGACGGCGGCGGCTCTCACCGAAATTAGAGATAATATTTTATCTGAAAATACTACTTTTGCCGAAGAAGCGACTGTTGAATCCGACGATTTTGGAAGCGCAAAATCCGGCGGAGAATTGGGCTGGTTTGGCAAAGGCAGAATGGTGAAAGAATTTGAAGAAGTTGCGTTTTCTACTCCCGCAGGCGAAATTTCAGACCCGTTTAAGTCGAATTACGGATATCATATTGTCGCCGTCGATAGCGTAAAAATAGAAGACGGCGAAGTTGTTGAAGTCAAGGCGAAACACATTCTTAAACATATTGTACCGTCGGCGGAAACGCTTGACAGCATAGAATCGCTTGCGGAAAATATTAGAGAAAGCGCGGAAGGAAATTCGCTTTTTGACATTGCGAAAACCTTTTCTGTTTTAGTCGATTCTACCGCTCCGTTTGGCAGAGGCGAAAATCCGCAGAAAATCGGATACGTCGCGGATTTGGGAAATTTTGTGTTCGATAGCGAAACGAAAGTCGGCGACGTAGGCAAATTGTTTGAAACCGAAGACGCGCTTTTTGTAGTGCAGTTAAAAGAAAAAATTGCAAAAGGAACATTGCCGTTTGAACACGCAAAAACAAAAATTAAAGATAAAATAAGCGACTCTCTTCGAGTGCGCGGCGCAAAAGATTATCTCAACGAAATAAAAGATAAAATAGGAGATATTTCTTTTGAAGAATTTGTTGAAACCGACGACAAACTTACCGCAGGAATCGCCGAAGACGTTACAAGAAAACAGTATATTCCAAACATAGGAGTAAACGGCGAAGTGGTAGCCGCGGCGTTTGCAGCGCCTCAAAGCGCAATTTCAAATCCGATTATCGGCGACAACGGCGCTTATCTTGTTAGAACAAATAGCAAACAACTTGTTCGCGAAATGCCCGACGGCGCGCCCGAATTTTCTTCAATTCGCGACCAAATAAAAAGAGAAAGTATGGACAACATATATACGGATTGGTTTAACTCGAATAAAAAACGCTTGAAAATTACGGAAAACGTGCGAGAGTTTTATTACTGATTGCGTATTGTTTTTTGGAAAAAATTGTACAAAAGCGGACAATATTTTAGTTGTTTGCTTTTGATGAAACGTTTCATTTTTTTTAATTAAGGGGGTGGTTTATGTTTAAAAAACTAAAATTGAGCGCAAAAATTGCTATGCTTTCGGCTGTGTTGTTTATTTTTATGTCCGTCATCGGCGTAATCGCGGTAATAAATATGTTTTCGGCGGCAATTAACTCGCATAAAACGGCGTATGAGGTATTGCCCGCGCTTAAATATGTAACGGCTATTGTTGACCAAAAAGGCGACCTGCGGCGAACTATGCGAAAATTCATACACACAAACGACCCGACGGACAGCAAAGACGGAAAAAAATCTATGGAACAATTATCGCGCACAACCGACGTCGTTAGAAATTTCATAAATAAAGACGTTAAAGATTTGCCGGTTTTCGTGTCGAGTTTTGCGAAAGTAGAAACGCATATGAAACCGCTGTTTGAAACGTACAACACTATGATTGAAGCGGGAATTAAGCAGTTTGAAGCGAAAGAACACTTAATTGTTCAGGGAAGTCAGGCGGAAGTCGAACTTATAAAAGCGAAAATGGAAATGAACGCGCAGAGAAGCGCCGGCTTAAACACGTCGTCTTATGAAGACAGAGAAAATATTGTCGAATATATTATCGGTTTTTTGCGGAGCAGAACGCAAATTAACAGGTATTTTCAAACTATTGACACTTTGGGAACCAAAAGTATAACGGAATCTTTGGCAAACAACAAAATATTTTTAGACGAAAATTTATTGAAATCTCCGACGCTTTCGGATAATTTTAAGCAAAAACTTGCCATTATCGGCAACGAATTAGCCGAATATTCGGGACAATTTACGGAATACACAAGATTGCAGGTAATTTTTAACGACGCATATAGAAAACAGCAAATTTTAATTGTAGAATACGACGCCGACATAGACGAAATGATGGAATGGGTAATAAGCGACAACACGCAAAAATCGATAAAAACCGCGCTCGACTTAAACACAAATTCAATTATGATGGTAATTATTTTGATTGTGGCGATTTTTTTGGGAGTTATAATGAGTATTTTCATAATAAATTCCATTGTCCGTCCGATAACTACGGCGATAGACGAACTTTCTTCGGGGTCTCAACAGATAACCGGCGCGTCGGGAGAAATATCGAAAGCGTCGCAATCTATGGCGAGCGGGGCAAGCGAACAGGCAAGCAGTTTGGAAGAGATTTCGGCTTCGCTTAACCAAATAACTTCTATGACGAAACAAACCGCCGAAAACGCGAGAACCGCAGAAGCATTGGTAAGAAACAGCGTGGATAAATCCAAAGGCAGTAAAAATGCGATGAACGGTTTGCTCGACGCGGTAAAAGAAATAAAACGCTCGGGCGACGAAACGTCCAAAATTCTTAAAGATATTGACGAAATTGCGTTTCAGACAAATTTACTCGCGCTAAATGCGGCTGTTGAAGCGGCTCGCGCGGGAGAAGCGGGCAAAGGATTTGCGGTCGTCGCCGAAGAAGTTAGAAATTTGGCGCAAAGAAGCGCGGAAAGCGCAAAGAAAACCGCCGAACTTATTGAAAATTCGCAAAAAAGCAGTCAAAACGGCGTAACTTTGGCGGAAGAAACGGCAAAATCGATAGAAGAAATTTCGGAAGCGTCCATAAAAATAGACACGATAGTAGACGAAATCGCCAAAGCCACCGACGAACAGGCGCGAGGCGTTTCGCAGGTAAACGAAGCGATAATAAATATGGACCAAGTAACGCAGGCAAACGCAAGTCAGAGCGAAGAATTGGCGGCAAGCAGCGAAGAGTTAAGTTCGCAGGCGCTTTCCATAAACGATTTGGTGGGCGATTTAGTGGGAGTAGTCGCGGGCGAAATGGCAAAAAACGACAGAGAAAGAAATTTGCGCGTATCTCCCACAGGCAGAAACGTTACGGGAAATTATAGAGCCACAACGAGAAAAATTCCGCGAAGAACGTTAAAACTCGATTTAAAGTCGGGCGCGGAAAGTTGAAACGGAGTAGAAAAAAATGAAAAATAAATATAAAAAAGGAGTAAAGATGAGTAAAAAAATCTTTGAACTTTTTGCAATTTTGACGTTTGCCGCTATTTTTTGCGTAGGATGCGGCGGCAAAATCGGCGGCGACCATCCGTCGGAATTATTGGGGTCTTGGATGTTTGGAAACGGCGTAAATTATATTCTCGAAATGGAACTGTTAAAAGACGGAAGAGGAGTTGTCGACGGCGATAGTATTACTTGGAAAGTGGAAGACGCAAAACTTATAATTTCGTCGATAATATCGGATTTCGATTATACGGTTTTCGGCGCGGAACTTACTCTTGAAGACCAATCGCAAGAAAAAGCGATACTCGTAAAAAAAGAAAGATGGAAAGATTATAAATCAAAGCAGATAGAAGCGTTGTTGTCGCAATATTTTGTGCCGATAACAGGCGCGACGTATATGATGGGATGCACTCCCGAGCAGGGCGAAAGTTGTTACGATAACGAAAAACCCGCGCACAGCGTAACAATCGGCGATTTTCAAATAGGCAGGCATCTTGTAACGCAAAAATTATGGAAGGCGGTAACGGGCAATAGTCCGTCGGGCTTTAAGGGCGACGATTTACCGGTAGAAAGCGTAAGTTGGGACGATGTGCAGGAATTTCTTTCGACGCTGAATTCAATAACGGGCAAAAATTACAGATTGCCTACCGAAGCGGAATGGGAGTTTGCGGCTCGCGGCGGAAACAAAAGCAAAGGATACAAATTTAGCGGCTCAAATAATTTAGGCGAATTGGGTTGGTCTTCCGATAATTCGGGAGGTAAAACGCAGACGGTCGGGCAAAAAAAGCCGAATGAATTGGACATATACGATATGAGCGGAAACGTATTTGAATGGTGTAGCGATTGGTACGGTCCGTATCCAAGCGGCGCGGCGCAAAATCCTCAAGGTCCAAGTTCGGGCGAATATCGCATAATGCGCGGCGGCTCTTGGCGCGGCGGAGCAAAACCTTGCAGAGTTTCAAACAGGCACAGTCATTCGCCGTCGTTTTTTATAAACGTGGTCGGGTTTCGGCTGGCGGCGGGGAAGTAGTGTGAGTTTTTGATTTATGTACGGCGGGACGTATCTTGCGGGATACGTCCCCTTTTTTTGAAACAAAACTTCTTTTTTTACGCTTTTACCATACAAAATACGGTTAAATATCCCAAACCGAAATCGCGTTTGCCGAAGAAATATTTTTTAAGCAGGTAGTTTTTCCGACCTGCCGCATTGCCGTCTACAACAAAATCTTAAAATGCTTCGACGCTTCTTCAAAATATCTGCCGATTGTTCGATTTTTACACATTTTCCCACTTCGTTCTAAAACTTTGCATATACTGTACTCCGCTTCGCAAGCGTATTTTTATCGGTTTTATGTAATTTCGGAACAACCTAAAAAGAATACTGCCGCAAAGAACAAAATTATCTTTTTCATAATAAAATTTATATCTCCCGCAAAATAGCGTTCCATCTTTCGTCGGGAATATGCGCGCCAAACACACGGCAAACTTCGTAACCGCAAAGCGAACCGATATATCCCGCTTTTTCTATTGAAAGTCCGTTTATAACGCCGTAAAGAAAGCCGCTCGCCCACAAATCGCCCGCGCCCGTCGTGTCTTTCGCTTTTTCTTCGCCGACGGAAGATATTTGATATACGTTTTCGCCGCTTTTCACAAAACTTCCGCGTTTTCCGACTTTTACTACGGTGATTTCGCAGTCCTTTGCTATAATTTCCAAAGCGGTTTTTTCATCGGATTGCCCCGTGTACGCTTTTGCTTCGTCTTCGTTTGCCAATACTATATCGACATATTCTCTCACAAGCGATTTTACCAAATCAAGATTTTGTTCGACAACGTTGAAACTCGCCAAATCCATAGAAATTTTTACTTTGGCTTTTTTCGCGTTTTCGAGAACGGCGCGCAAAAGTTTTTCGTTGAAAATCAAATATCCTTCTATGTGGACAAGCGACGCGCCCGTAAAAAGCGCGGGCGTAAAAATAGACGGGTCGGTAAATCCGCTTGCGCCCAAATACGTTAGCATAGAACGCTGCGCGTCAGGAGTAACGACGGAAACTACTCGTCCGGTCGCCGCTTTGTCGGTCGTCGTGAGTTTTGCTTCTACATTGTTTTTGGCGAGCGCCGCGCGATATTTTTCGCTTAATTCGTCCGTTCCGCAACAGCCGACGAATTTCGCCTGTTTGCTTAAACGTCCCAAACCGATAATCGTATTGCAAGCCGAGCCGCCCGGAGCGATAATCGGTTTATTTTGCGTTTTCGCCAAAAGTTTGTCGGCGAAATCCGCCTCCACAAGCGTCATTGCGCCTTTTACTATTTTGTTGTCCGCAAGAAATTCGTCGCTTTCCTGCAATATTATATCCATTAACGCCGAACCGACGCCGATTGCAAATTTTGCCATAATTTACTCCATTTTTATTGTAAAGAAAATGTGAAAATACTATTTTAACAACGGTTAAAAATGTTATCCGATAAAAATTACAGAAGTTTTTTTCTTTTTTCTTTCAAATCGCGATTTGGCTAAAAACGGGCTGAATTCTAACCGTCGATATTTATACTCCAAATATTATTTTACAACTGCAAAATAAACTTGTGATGTAAAAAATGCGGGGAACAAACAAACTTAATATTTATCTAAACATCCCCCCGCAATAAAACTACTATACTTACTTCACCGCAATTTTTCGCTTCAACACCGAAACGCCCGCCTGCTTAACGTTGAGAATAAATATTCCTTTTGAAAGATTATCGGTCCTCAAATTCGTCGCGTTTATGCCGTTTGTCGCGTTAATATTTACGCTTTTTATAAGTCGTCCCTGCAAGTTATAAAGTTGCGCCGTGTATGTTCCCGCATTCAAATTCAGATTTATCTGTCCGTTTTTTATTCCTGCAAAACCGATACTTGCCGCCGTCTTTTTTGTCGCTTTTTTGGCGATTGCGGTTTTCTGTTTCTCTATTACGCCCAAATACGGATAACCGTTATTTTTTGCAGGAGCAATCGCCCAAATATTTTCAAAATCCCAGCCCGTATACGTACTTTGTTGTTTCATTTCGGCGGTTGTTTTCGGTTCGCCTTTGCCATCGTCGTCGCTTTGTCCGCTTGTTTCGCTGTCGTAATAACTGCTTGTAATTATGCCTTCAACATAACCATCATTATAATTACCGTCATTCCCTCCTACCAATCCGCCAACTCTATTATTAAAGTCGCTGATTATTCCCACAATGTTTCCGATAGCATATCCGTTTGTTATCGTACCGTAATTATTTCCTACCAATCCGCCTGCATCATTTCCTTTAACATTTCCGGTAGCATAGCAGTTTGTAATTGTACCGTCGGGACCGTTGTGTCCGACTAATCCGCCTCCACTAAAAGAATACTCTCCCCCTTCATTAACGTTTCCTGTAGCGTAACAATTCTCAATCGTGCCGTGGCTAACTGCCACCAATCCGCCGATATCTCCAATATCGCTGCCTTCAACATTTCCGGTAGCGTAACAATTTTTTATCGTGCCTTCGTTATACGTTACCAATCCGCCGGCACGAATGCTCACCGATTTAACGTTTCCCGTAGCGTAACAATTCTCAACCGTGCCGATGTTAGTTGATACCAATCCGCCTGCGCGTCTGCCTTCAATATACGAATCGGTAACTCCAAGATTTTTTACTGTCCCAAATACGCCGATTCCGCCAAATAGTCCGACCATTCCGTAATGCCACCGACTATTATTTTCACTATCAACAATATGAACTCCGCTTATAGTAAATCCCGCGCCGTCGAATGTGCCTTGGAAATTTAATAAATAAGTAAATATTTCTTCAATTTCACGTTCGTATTCGTCGGCTAAATTTTGGAGAAACGCCGTAAAATCATCGATATTATCATATCCGTATTTATTAGCCAATTCTAACATCGCGTCTTCATCTCCGCTAACCAATCTTTCCATAAACGCCTCTTCGCGACCGCAAATAGGCGTCCACTGATTATCCGCGTTACCGTTAAGGTCGATACTGTTGCCGAGTTTAATCGTTTTACCTTCAAAATTATTTCCGCCGTTAATACTAATAGCCGCAAACTCTTTCAACTGCGCGGCGGTAGTAATAGTAATGTTTGGCGCACTCCAATCTATTGTTTGCGACTGCACCCCGCTTGCAATAACCGCTGTTATCGCAAATACCTTAAT
>Ga0182485_1045_pt1 | contig 15209 bp, 13 predicted proteins | sample TergutMp193P3_FD_120825 | JGI IMG/M metagenome (GOLD analysis project Ga0182485, IMG submission 120825)
AAGAAATGAAAAAAGCGTGAGAAACGAAAAAGAATATTTTTCGCGATATTAAAAAAACAAAAACTTTTTACGAAATTTTGAAAACTATCAAGAATTATCTGGGGGGGGGGAACTACCCTCTCGTACCTTATTATTCATAAGAATAAAATATAATGCGAGACGAACTAAAGATGTAGAAAAATCTTCAATTTTGCAAATTTTGTCAGAAACAAACCTTTTTACTTTCATTCTGTTTTTGCCTATTTTTAAATTTTTTGGTCAATTTTCGACACTAATATAATATTTGCGAAAAGGAAAAAACGAAAAAAGCATAAAAAACGAAAAAATTATCAGATTTTCCTACGACTATTATTTGCGAAATTTCTTTCGATTTCGCCATACGCATTTAAGTATCTGAAAATACGGAATATATACGAATATCACAAGCAAAAACAAAAGTATTCGCGCTATTGAAAAACAATATTTTATACATCCGTCGAATTTCAGTTCGGGCTTAATAAAATTAGGAGTATAATTAAGCGAAATTCGTTTGTTTCTTTCAAAAAACGAGTTTAATAATATAAAAATCGAATATAGCCAGCCCGTTTCCGCAGGTTCTCCTGTTCCGACGGAAATATTGAAATTTATTTTTGCGGGAATAAGCAATTTAAGCGATAATTTTACGGTTTTTATAACGAATTTCAGCAATGATTTTACCGTTTTTTCTTCTTTTTCCCAAATTTCTTTTGCAAATTCGAGCCATTCCAAAAGCGATTTTTCTTTTTCGTCTTCGCTTTCTTCTTTTGTATCATTTTCATTTTCAGAAATTTCGTCAAATTCGGGAAATTCGTCTGCCTCTTTGGAAATATTGGATTTTTCTTTTTCTATCTCTTCTTTTTTCTCACGATTTTCTTCTTTTTGAACGGGAAGTTTCGGCGAAATAATTTCTTTTTCTTTTTTTTCTGATTTCGTTTTTTGTTCTTTATTTTTTATTATCTTGTCGTCGGATAATATTTTATCTTTTTCGTTGTTTTTTTCGTTGTCTTTTGAACCGAAATTTCGCTTAAAAAACAGGTTTTCAAAACGAATTTCCCAAAAATTATTCGCAAAATTAAATTCTATTTTGTTCGGCAAAAACAACGCGAACAAAATTATTATCGCTATCAAAATCAAAATTATCTGCACTAACATTTTATAACACCTTTTTCGCTTATAATAAAATTCATTTTTTCGTCGTGTTCGTCGGTTTTCAGCGCAATTTCTGAAATTTGCGCAGAAAAACAAACGCCAATTCGCACGGCTTTTACGCATTTTTTCAAATATCTGTCGTAATATCCAGCGCCTTGTCCGAGCCGATTTCCAAAAATATCGAAGGCAATTCCCGGTACAAAAATGCAATCGATATTTTGCGGTAAAATAATATTTTTTGCAGAAGGAGACGGTATTTTGCGGCAATCCAAAGTAATTTCGTCTTTGTTAGCGTCTGCAAATTCCATTTTTCCGTTTTTATCCAAACATCTCGGAAGATAAAATTTGAGTTTATTTTTCCATCGAAGTTCGCAAATGGGCAAAAGCGAAATTTCGTTTCCGCAAGCCCAATACAAAGCGGGAAACGACGATTTTTGATAAATTTCAAACGAAATTATGCGCGAACACACAATTTCGGACGTTTTTTCAACGTCTTTTATGCTTTTTATCGCTTCCCGATAGTATTTTCGTAATGCGTTTTTTGTGTTTTCGTCCAAAATTAACCTTTTCAAAAAGAGTAAAAAAATGTCTCAAACCGAAACAAATGCGATTTACGGAATTTATGCCGTCGAAGAATTGGTGAAAAAAAACCGCCAATCGATAGACAAAATATATTTTAACGACAAGAACAAAACGGGAAAATTGTTTGAATTGCTTAAAATTGTGAAAAAAGAAAAAATTTCTTACGCCTGCATTCCCGAACAAAAACTCAATAAGATGTCGAATAATTTGCCGCATCAAGGAGTTGTGGCGTATAGGACTGTGCGCCCTTACGACGACGAAAATAAATTGTGGGAAATTTTGGAAAAAGTTGAAAATCCGCTTTTTATTTTGCCCGCCGGAATAGAAGATACGGGAAATTTGGGAGCGATAATTCGCTCGTCTTGCGCGTTTGGCGCGTCGGCAATTTTATTCGAGCGAAAAGGCGTGGTTCCGCTCAACGCGACGGTGGCGAAAACGTCAGTCGGGACTATTGAAAGCGCGATTTTGATTAAGCCCGACAATTTGGAAGCGGTCGTCAAAAAGATGAAGGAATACGGCGTTTTTGTAGTGGGCGCCGACGGTCGCGGCGAAAATTTGGCAAACGTTGATTTTAAAAAGCCGCTTTTGATAATTACGGGCGGCGAACACGACGGAATTCCCGCGTATTTGTCAAAATTATGCGATAAAATAGTAGCGATTTCTATGGCGAAAGAAGTGGAATCGCTAAACGTGTCGGTGGCGATGGGAATTTTGCTTTACGAAACGGCGAAACAGAGAGGAAGTTAGTTGTTATTTTACTTTCCAAATCACTCCCACTCGATAGTTCCGGGGGGTTTGTGGCTTATATCGATAAATATATCGCCGATTCCCGCGATTTTTCGCGATTTTTCTATAATTTCATAAATGGCATTCTGCGAAAGAGCGTAAAATCTTGCCGTCATCGCCTCGTTTGAGGTTATTGGACGCAAAACGAACGTTTCGTTTCCTTTGGAATTTATTATGGGAAGAAGAACGACGGGCATTTGCCAAATTTTTTCGTATTCGCCCGACGAAATTATAGCGTCGTTTGCAATTTTATCTATCTCCCGCAATTTGTCGAGGCGCGCTTTTGTGCAATATCCTTCCACAAGCGAATATTTTTTGTCGCCGCACTCGCTAAAAAGCGAAAAAACAACGCGATTTATCGATTTCACTTGATTTGTAATCAAAGTCGAGACCTTTTCTAAATTTGCGTAATCGTATTTTCCAAAAATCGCGGCGGGATGCGCGTAAGTTCTGCTGTCGCCTTGAACTCCGACGGAACGAACGGGCAAAGAAATCGCCGAAAAATCGTTTTCTTGCGAAATTTTTTCGAGCAATTCCGCGTCTTTTTGCGAAATTTCAATGTCTTTCTTTCCGTTTGAGCAAAGGCATCTTACGCCAAGTCCGGGTCCGGGAAAGGGATGTCGCCAAACAAGTTCGCGGGGAAGTCCCAATTTTTCGCCCAAATCGCGTACTTCGTCCTTGTAAAGCGACGAAAGCGGCTCTATGACAAGTCCTTTTTCTATGAGTTCCAAAACCATATCGACGCGATTATGATGCGTTTTTATCTTACTGGCGTGCTTTGTGCCTGCGGATTCAATGGTGTCGGGATAAATTGTCCCCTGCGCGACAAGCCAATCGTTTGCGTTGAGATACAATTTTTCCTGCGCTTTCGATTTTATTTCAAAAAAAGTATTTCCTATAATTTCGCGTTTTTTTTCCGGCTCAAAAACGCCCGAAAGATTTTGTAAAAATTCTTTTGAAGCGTCGTAAATATGCAGATTTTCAAAGCCGTTTTTTTTCATATATTCTATAATATCCGCCGACTCGCCCTGCCGCATAAGTCCGTTGTCTATGTGCAATCCGAGAACTTTTTCTCGTCCGAGAACTTTGTTTAAAAGCGCAAAAGTAACGGTGGAATCCACGCCGCCCGAAACCAATAAAAATACTTTTTTGTCGCCCGTTTTTTGAATTATTTCTTTTGATAATTCTTCAAGAAAATTTTGCGCGCTCCAAGTTTTTTCAAGACAGCAAATAGATAAAAAGTTATCTAAAACTTTAAGTCCGTTTAGCGAATCCGCGACTTCCGGATGAAATTGAACGCCGAATATTTTTTTATTTGGATTTTGTACCGCCGCTATCGGACAATCGCTTGTTTCGGCTATAATTTCAAATCCTTCCGCAAGAACGCTAACCTCGTCGCCGTGACTCATCCACATCTGCTCTTTTGAATTGAGTCCCGCAAACAAATCGCATTCTTTCGTCTTTTCTATAAACGAAATTCCGTATTCTTTTTGATTTCCGCTCTTTACCGTCGCGCCCAAAAGTTGCGAAATTAGTTGATGTCCGTAACAAATTCCCAAAACGGGCAAACCGAGTTCAAGAATATTTTTTTCTATTCGCGGCGCGTTTTTTTCGTAAACCGAATGCGGACCTCCCGAAAGAATTATCCCGCTAAATTCCTTTATTTTTTCTACTGAAACGTCGTTTTGAACGATTTCGGAATAAACGCCGAGCCGCCGAATTTTATTCGCAATCAAATGCGCGTATTGTCCGCCGAAATCGATTATTGCAATTTTTTTCATAATCAAATATTTTCTATTTTTACCTGTTCCATAACTTGTCCGACTTTTGCCAAATCTATTTTGCACGGCTCGCGAGTCAAAGTATTTACCGCGCCGCAAGCCGTCGCCATTCGGCAAACTTCTCTAAACGCGAATCCGCGCTGAAATCCGACGACCGCGCCCGCCAAAAATGCGTCGCCGCAACCGACGGAATTTACCTGATTGTGCATTTCGGGCGGCGAACAATGAAAACATTCGCTTTTGTGCAGGGCGATTACTCCGTCTTTTCCGAGCGTAATAAAAGCGTATTCGACGCCGCTGTTTATCAGGCGTTTTCCCTTCAATATTATGTGTTGCAATCCTTTAATTTCGCCGCAAAATAATTCTTGAAATTCGGTTTCGTTTGGAGACACTAAAAAAGGCGACGCGGAAAGCCCGTATTTTAGAGGATTGCCCCGCGTGTCAAGCGCGGTTTTTACGTTTTTATTTTTGCAGTTTTCAATAAGATTTCGATAAATTTCTTCGTCAAAACCTGTGGGAACGCTGCCCGAAAACGCCCAAAAATCGCCTTCTTTTGCTTTTGAAAGCAATTTTTCGTTAAACGCAAAAATTTCGGATTCGTAAATCGGCTCGTTTTCGCTGTTAAGATGATAGGAAATTCCGCTTTCTTCCTCAAAAATAGTGGCGTTTATTCTCGTATTTCCCGACGTTTCCGTTAAATCGTGTTTAATATCGTATCCGTCCAAAAAGGTCTGAAACCGCGCGATGTCAACGCTCGGCACGATTCCCGAAACTTCCACGTCTTCGCCCAAAATTTTTACCGCTTTTGCAAAATTTATCGCTTTTCCCGCCGGAAAAGAAACGCTGTTAAGTCCAATAAAATCCGCCTGTTCGCCAAACTTCGGAATTTTGTAGTGAACGTCTATCGCCGAATTGTATAAAATTGCTCTAATCATTATAATTTCCCGTTTTTTATCGTATTTATCGACGGTAAAATACTATTTGCCGACATATAAAAAATGAATTTATTTTTTGTTTTTAACAGTTTTACGTTCAAATTATTTTGGCGAATATTATATTTTATTTTCATATTTTCATATTTAACAGGTTGGTTAAAATTGCGCGTAAATTTCGTAATTTTTGCGTTTTTTGTTTTCTGCAAATTCGTTTTTCCTTTCTGCGACATAATTCCGCAATCGATAGAAGAAGCGCGCGAACTTCTTTCGGACGAAATTATAGACGACGACTGCTTTAACGCCGCGCAGGCGCTTTTTCTAAATCCCGTAGACCCGTTAAGCGAGGGCTGGCAACGTCTCGAAGACATAGGTTTCGACTTGGCGATGGACGAAATTCCGACGAGCAGAGAACTTATTGCAAGCGGCGGAGAAATACAGAAACTTTTCAGGAAATATCCGCTGATTTCGCAATACGAAAATTTTATTTTTATTCCGCAACGCTCTCTCGGAAAATCGCCGATAAAATCCACGCTTTCCGTTTTTGCGCGAAGAACCGACGGCGACGACGAACAATATTTTAGCGTATCGTCGGCGACTAAAATTGAAGAAAAATTACTCGTTTCCGCACAGGTGCGCGAAAGAAAATCCGAACAATATTTAGAAAATCGCTCAATTTTATACAATTTTGGCAATAAAAAATTTTCTGGATTTTTTAACGTCGGAAACTTAACTTCGCCGTCTAACGAATTGCTTTTCGGCAGATACGCGACGTTTTTACAAGCGCAAGGAAAAAACAATTTATACTACGGAAGTTCAGGCGGATACAACGGAATAATCACGCAAATCGCGACGCAAAATTTGGGCGCTTCGGGATATTTCCACATAAAAGAGGAAGAACAAATGTTTGGCGGCGGCGTTTTTGTTCAGCCGAAAGATTTTCGTTTGGAAACGATAATAATTCGCGCCCAAAAAGGAGAAAACGAAGAAAATTTGCTGCAAATCAGAGGAAATTTTACCAAACTCGGACTTTCCGTTTCAAACGCTATGTCGCTTTCTTCAATAAAAAACGCGACGCTTGTAAGATTTGAAAAATCGGCGAGAAATGCGCGAATTATATCGCAAACTTATTTGTTGCAGGAAGGTTTTAATTCGCCGTTTTCTTACTTAATCGCCCGAAACGACACGTTGCAAAAGCAAAAATTTGGCTCGCAACTTTCGCTTTCGGGACGTTCCAATACGCAAAAATTTTCGCTTTCCACAAGATATTTGCTGAACGGCGATTTTGGAACGGCGAATATTGTCGGTTCGTATTATTTTCCCGAAATTACGGGTTTTGGATTGCGTTCAAATTTCACGATAAAAACCGACAGCACAAAATTAAGGCAGTCGCATACGGTTTTTAATCAGAAAAAAATCGGCAAAATTTTTAAAACTAACGCGAGTTTGGCAAATTCTTACGACAAAGACGGCTGGCGGCATAGTATTTTTAATCTTGGAATAAACAGTTTTTTGCCGTATAATCAGCAGATTTATTTTGGATATTCGCAGAGAATTAGAAACGAAAAATCGTCGCGGGAGACGATTTGTTTTTCGTATAAATCCGCGAGTCAAAGCAAAAATACGAGAAGTTTATCTATGGATATTCCGCTTTACGAGACGGCGAAAGGATTAAAATTTTATGGCGAAATGCGTTTTGCTTTTCCTGTTTTTGATAATAATCGCTTGTAGCACAGGCGACAAAGAAGAAGATTTTTTTAATACGCGATGGTTCCAAAACGGCGGAGTTTCGAGCGTCGAAATTAACGGACAAATTTTACGAATCGACACGCTAAAAGACGGCGAAATTTTTACTCAAAATCGCAAATTTTTGCAAGTAAGCGACGATTTATGGATTTTTGAAATCGGCGACGTTTCGGTTTGGCGAATAGACGGCGACATTCCCGACGAAAAAATGTTTTTGCAAGAAAATTCGGTCGCGATTTTAGGCGCTGACGCGGCGTTGCCCAAAGTTTTGGCGCTTAAATTTTCAATAATAATTCTTCTTCCCGGATTTTCGCGAGACGCGCTACTTGAATTTATACAGACCTACAAAGGCGTTTTGATGAACGCGAATAACGATAACGAAATTATTTTAACTACCGACGGCGTTTTTTGGTATTTGTAAAGCCGATTTAAGAAAAAAATTATTGCAACTTGCAGTGAAAATATAGTATTTTTAAGCAAAACGGGAGAAAAATATGCGAATAATTAAAGACGCTTTTTTAGATAACGACGAATACGAAAGAATGCCGATTTTGTTCACTCCTTTTTGCAAAGTTGAAACGGCGACAAAAGTTTTCGGCGAAATAAGAAAATCCAAACCGAAAAAGTTGTACGTTTTTTCGGACGGCTGGCGCGAAGAAAAAGAAGGCGAAAAAGAAAAAGTAGAATATTTACGAAAATATATTTGCGAAAACATAGATTGGGATTGCGAGATTTTTACAAATTTTCAAAACAAAAATCTTGGTGTAAAATTAGGAATAGAAACCGCCATCGACTGGTTTTTTGAAAACGAAGAAATGGGAATCGTTCTCGAAGACGACTGCTTGCCCGCGCCGCAACTTTTTAGATTTTGTTCGGAAATGTTAATAAAATACAAAAACGACGAAAGAGTTTGGCTTATAAACGGTTCAAATACTAATGCAAAAAAATTATCGGCAAATTCGTATTTTTTCAAAGACGATATGACCACGTCCGATATTTGGGGCTGGGCGACTTGGCGAAGAGTATGGCAAAAACACGACAAAACTATGTCGCAATACGAAAAATATAGAAAAATATCTTTCAACGCGGACGAAGATTCCCTCGATTTTAACGAATACGCTAAAAATATAAGAATGAAATTTATTATTGTTCAATTAGAGCATATTTTAGCGGGGAAAATGCATACTTGGAATTATCAAATTTATTTTTCCATAGCGATAAACGACGGATTATATATTATCCCCGAATGCAATTTGGTTACGAATATAGGATGCAACGCCGACGGCTTTACAAACACGGGTAGTGAATATTATTTGGAAGGAACTTTTCCGACGGGCGAATTTCTTTTCCCGATAATTCATCCGCAAGAAGTTTCCTCGAAACCTTTAACGGCGCGAGAATATGCGAGTATCGGCATTCCGAGACAGCGAAATTTTATGAAAGAATTTAGAGACGTAGAAGACAAAGTTCTCAACGATTTTTTAATTATTGGTAATTTTTTGAAACGAATCGGTATTTACGACGACCCGCAGATAAACAATATAATAACGTCGAAAGAAGCGGACGTTTTATTCGACATTATTACAAACGCCGTTTATTTCAAAGGATATTACAAAGCGCAAAAATATCTTTGGTTATCTCTTTCAAAATCAATGCTTAAAGGCGAAAAAAACTTTTGCCAAAATTGCCAAAAACGAGAATGTTTATCGTTTTGTCCGACAAAAAGCATTTCTTTGCAAACGCAAGAAAACGAGTTTTTTGTAAAAATAGATAAAAGTACTTGTAAGTTTTGTTGGAAATGTATGAAAAACTGTCCTATTGTAAATCCCGAAAAAACAACAAGATAAGCGTAAAAACTTACCTTTTTTATCCCCAAACGATTTCTCTGCTGTCAAAAATGGCGCCTTCTTTGCAAACTCGACGATATTTGCCGTTTTTGCACGGAACTACGCATCCCATACACGCGCCGACGCCGCAAGCCATCATTTCTTCCATAGACACTTTGCACATTATATTTCTCGTTACGGCAAAACCGTGCAACGCTTTCAACATCGGCAAAGGACCGCAGGCGACTATTAAGTCGTTTGAATTTATGTCGGACGTTCTTAAATATTCGACGACCGTTCCCTTAAATCCTTCGGAGCCGTCGTCGGTGCAAATTTTTATTTTAAGTTCCTGAAAAATATCGGCTTTAGGCACAAGAGTTTCGTTTCTGTAACCCGCAACTAAAAGCGCGGGAAACGGCGAAGTTTTTACTGCGAACAAAATCGGTCCCAAACCTACTCCGCCCGCGACGGCAAAAACGCGCTGTTTTGAAGAAATATCGGAAGTGTAATAAAAAGAATTTCCGAGCGGTGCTAAAATATGAATTTTTTCCATAGAAAAATCGTCTTCAAACGAAATGAAAAATCTTGCGTCTTCGTCTTCGTTTTCTATCGGCTTGACGTTTGATTCTATGCTTTTTTTTCGCGATAACACGTCGGTTGCCGTGCCGCGTTTCTGATAAATTATTTCGGCGTATTTTTCCTTTTCGTTGTAATCCGAAAACGCAAACGGACGGCGCAAAAGCGGTACGGACAAATTATTAACCTTTATTTCGCAGAAATTTCCCGCTAAAGGCGTTCCCCAAGTTCTGTCCCAAAAAAAACGCAATCTGTAAAAATTTTTGGCTATTTCCAAATTTTCGATTACGTTGGTTTCCACACTTTTCATTTGCTACCTTTTCGCTTCTATTGCCTTTTTTACGCCCAAAATCAACTGCTCGCTCAAAATCCACTTGGCGTATTGCGAAGTCGCCCTGTCGTTTGCGATAAAAACCGCCGAATACATTTCGCCGTTTGCGGTAAAATATCCCGCCAAGCCGCTTACGCCAAAATCGTTGAGCGTTCCCGTTTTGGCTCTAAAATTCCCCGTCAATTCCGAATTTTTAAATCTCGAAGAAAGCGTGCCGTCGATTCCCGCTATCGACATCGTAGAAATATAGTCGTGAAACCATATTTGTTTTGTCGACCAGCAGAGCAAATCCGAAATTTGAGCCGCCGAACATTGATTTCCGTCTCCCATTCCCGAACCGTTTATAACGGAAATTTCGCCGCTTTGCGGAAATTTTTCTTTCCACCAATCCTGCATATATTGCGAACCTAATTTCCAGTCGGCGGGTTTTTTCGTCATTTTTGCCGTGAGAGTCAAAAGCGTCATTTCCGCAGTAAAATTATTTGAATACTTAAACATACTTTTCACGCTCTCGTAAAGCGGTTCGGAGTCGTAACTCAAAATCAATTCGGCTTTTGTCGTGTCCACTTTGCCGATGGCGACGGTAAAATCCGCCTGAATTCCGACTTGTCTTGCGACTGCGCGAAAACTTTCGCCCGCGTTTGTTACGGGTTCCCAAACTTGACGATAAACGTATTTTGGCTTATCGTTCGGCTTTATTGTGCCGCCGAGTAAAATTTCCATTCCGTTTGAAGGATGTTTTTTTGTAGAAACCGACAATTCCTTGCCTTTTTCTATCGTAGATACGTTTCCTGTGGTCGGGACGTCGTGTCGCGGCGGAAATATATGCACGACCGCGTTTTCTCCCGAAACGCTGGGTTGCACTACTACGCTCGTAGAATTAAAACTAACCGAAAAAGCCGAAATCGGCGACATATACGCTCGGCTGTTGTTTGTGTCGCCGTAACCCGGCGCAATAGTTTCTTCCTGCGAAAAAAATGAATTGTCAATAACCAAACGACGCGGTATCGATTTAATTCCCGAATGCCGTAAATACTGCGCCATAAGCCAAAGTCGCTCGGCGGAAATTCCCGGGTCTCCCGCGCCGACGATATACAAATCGCCTTTTACTTCTCCCGTAACTCTGTCAAAATCTTCGGCGTAAATTTTTGTTTGACTTCTGTAAGTTACGCCAAGTTTATCCAAAGCCGCAGCCGCCGTAAAAAGTTTTTGCAAAGACGCGGGAATAAAACTTTTATCGGGATTTAGCGCGGTAATTTGCTTTGAATCGCTTACTTTTCGGACTACGAAACCGATGTTTTCGGCTTTATGTCCAGCCGAACCTATTATTTCCAATGCAAGCGAGTCGAAATTTTCGCAAAACGCGCTCGCCGCAAAAAACGCAATTAGCGTCGACGTTAAAATTATTTTTTTCATTGCACCAACGTTGTTATTTGTTTAACAAATTCTTCTGCGGTCTTAAAATCGCGATAGACCGACGCAAACCTTATATACGCAATTTGGTCAAGCGCATACAATTCATCCATTACCATAGTTCCGATTTCTCTGCTTTCGATTTCGGTTTTTCCGGAACTTTCCGCATTTTTTATTATTTTTTCAATCAAGTTTTCCACATCGTCAATACTTATCGGACGTTTTGTACAGGCGATATTTATTCCCTTGCGAAGTTTATCCGCGCTAAAATCTTCGCGCCTTCTGTCGCGCTTTACTACTACGATTTCAGCGCGTTCTATATATTCGTAAGTCGTAAATCTTTTGTGGCAGTTTTCGCATTCGCGTCTTCTGCGTATCGCGTCGCTTTCTCTGTTTGAACGCGAATCTACGACTTTGTTTTGGTCGTCCGCTTTACAATAAGGACACTTCATAAATTATTCCCGTTTGAAAAAAAATTAAAGTTTTCCCCGTAAAAATAGTATATTTCACTGTTATTTTGTCAATATTTTATCAATATATTGCATAATACTTTGCGCATTTGTTTCGCCGTCGTATATTACGCCGTTAAAAACGATGTGCGGAGTAAAGTTCATTTGGCATTTTTTCGCCTCTTCGTAATTTGCCTTCAAAACCGAAAATATTAGCGCGGTGTCTCTCATATCTTCGTAAATTTTGTCTTTATTTATTTGCGCTTCGTCAAATAATTCGTTTATATTGTCGGCGGTAATTCTGTTGGAAGTATGAGAATAAGCGCGAATAAGTTCCCACGATTTATTTTGATTGTTCGCGGCGACAAGCGCAATATCGCCGAGTTGTTTGTACATCGGCTTTATCGAAACCTTTATTTTTCCGTTATATAAAGTATTTGACATTTCGTAAAACATTACCGATATTTCTTTGCATTTCGGACAAGAAGACGAAACAAAAATCACGACGTTTATCGGCGCGTTTGCCTGTCCCGCAAAATTTATGTACGAAGTCGCGGGTTTGCAAATAAGTTCTTGCGCAAACGAGAGAGAAAACGAAACAAAAATAGAAAAAATTATAACTTTCAGCATAAAATCTCCAAAATAAGTACTTTTCTATTAGCAAATATATTATTTTCCCCGTCTAAAAATTTAAAATTTTTTTGGAAAGAGGGCATTATGTTAAAAATATTGCTATTTTTGTTTTCTCTAATCGCGGCGGTAAATTTTATTTCTTGCACACATTGGCTTAACGACGAATCAGACGTTTCGACAAACGACGGCGAAATTTTTGTGGCGGTTTCTATTGAAAATCCGAGCGCGCCGATTCGCGCAACAACTTATTCCAAATTGCGTTTGCGCATTTTGGACAACTTAAACGCAACGGTAAAAGATACAACTATTGCCGCTTCAACCGATATAATGTTGGTCGGTTTGGGCAATCTTCCCGCAGAAAAACAATATAAAGTTACCGCTTGGACAATAGACAACGACAACGTTATAATTCACACTCCCGACACTCAAAGTATAACCGTTCAGGCAAATAACAACAATACCGCAGTGTTAAACTTGCATCCGCGAGTCGGCTCTATTGTCGTGCAATTCGCTGCGGTTTCGACAAGTATGAATATAGAATCGTTTTCTATGGCGTTTGATTCCGATTCGGGAAGATTTGAAGTAAATGTTCCGCGAGCGATAAACACATACGTCGCGCTAAACAGAGTTCCATACGGCGCAAGCGGAAAATTGTCGCTAAAAGCGATAAAAACCGACAAAACTTTGCTTATCGATTGGGACACGCTTTTTACGTTCAAAAGAGAAAATATTTATCTTGAACTTTCGTTTTCGCAAAACAGCGGAACACTGCAAACAATAAATATAAATAGTCCTTACAATACGGTTTTTACCGCATTTGCCGACGTAAATAACGTTTTGAGCGAAGAGAAAAATATTGGAGTGGTAATAACCGAATTTTGCGTAAATGCGGCGGACAACGCGGATTTTGTAGAAATTGCGAATTTATCAAATAACTTGGTAAGTTTCAAGGAGTTAAGCATAGAGGCGATAAGTTCGAGCAAGCAGACAATTAAGGCGACAAACGTTAATATTTCGCCAAACGAAACGTTTGTTTTTGGAAATACCACCGCGCCGAATTATTGGGATAATATTGACATAGCGGGAACGCTTTCTTTGGTCTCAACTTCCGCAATTATATTGATTTACGGCGATAAAGAATTGCTTGATTACGTTATTTATTACAATTACAACAACACAAATAACGGCTGGACTTATACGTCTTCGAGTTCGCGGCGTTCGTGGGAACTTAAAGAATTGACGGCAGACCCCAAGCAAAATAATTTCGGCGGCGCTTGGCGGCTTTCGTCGGAAGTAGGACTCGTCGACGAACAGGGAAGATTATGGTACGGCAGTCCGGGCGTTTTGCGATAAGGCAAACATAGAAATTTTATTTTCGCTCTTTTTTGGTTTTGCGCATATAGTATTTTGTCAAAAAAATATGCAAAAAACCCAAAAGAGAGGAATAAAATTTTGTCAAATTTTCAGGAAATTAAAGAAGGCGACATAACAGGCGGCTTTTTGTGCAAAGAAGTCAGAGAAATTAAAGAAAGAAACAACGTCGCATACATTTTTGAACATCAAAAAACAAAGGCGAAATGCGTTCATTTATATAACGACGACAAAAACAATCTGTTTTCGATAGGATTTCGTACGCCCGTTTTTGATAACACAGGAGTTCCGCACATTTTGGAACATTCGGTTTTGGCAGGGTCAAAAAAATATCCGCTGAAAGACCCTTTTAAGGAGTTATTAAAAAGTTCGATGTACACTTTTTTAAACGCTATGACGTATCCCGACAGAACGATTTATCCGATTTCAAGCCAAATTCCCGCCGATTTTTTTAATTTGACGGACGTTTATTGCGACGCGGTTTTTAATCCGATATTGAGTCCTTACACTTTCGCGCAGGAGGGCTGGCATTTCGACGTGGAAAATCCCGACGCCGCCGTCTCAATAAAAGGAATCGTGTATAACGAAATGAAAGGCGTTTTTTCGGATTTTAACAGTTTCGTCGAAAGAAATCTGTATTCGGGGCTTTTTCCCGACACTACCTATTTTTACGAATCGGGCGGAAATCCCGAAAATATTCCCGAACTGACTTACGAAAATTTTAAGGAATTTCACAGAAAATATTATCATCCAAGCAACGGTTTCATCGTTCTTTACGGAAATATAAAATCACAGGAATCGCTTGTCCGTCTCGACGAAAATTACCTCAAAAATTTTGACGAGCAGAAAATCGACTCGCGAATTTCGCCGCAGAAAGATTTCGACGCGCCGAAAAAAATTCACGCTCTCGCCCCGTCTCCAAAGGAAGACGACAAAACGGCGACCGTGCTTTTATCTTGGAACTGGCGCGGCAAAAAAGGCAACGAAGAAAATATTCTCGAATTGAACGTTTTGTCGAATTTTCTGCTTTGCGGCGAAAACGCGCCGCTTAAAAAAGCGCTTTTGGACAGCGGATTAGGCGAGGATATCGACGATTTATCGGGAACGGAAACGGATTTATACGCCGTTTCTTTTGTCGCAGGTCTCAAAAAAACCAAGCCCGAACACGCGCAAAAAATATCCGCTCTAATTAAAGATACGATAAAAAATGAAATAAAAAACGGCTTCGATACCGAGGCGATAGAGGGCGTTTTGCGGCAGATGGAATTTAAGGCGAGAGAAATCGGCGGCGATTCTCATTATCCGCTGGACTTCGCGACAAAAATATACAAATTCTGGATTTACGACTGCGACCCCGTAAAATTTTTGCAGTTTGAAGAACAGTTTGCGCAAATTCGTAAAAACATTTCCGAAAATCCGCGATATTTGGAAAACTTACTCGAAGAATTAACTTTGAAAAACAAAAACGAATTTCTTATGATTATCGAAGCGAGCGGAGAAATGGGCGAAAATTTGGGAAATTTATCGTCGGAACAGGCAAAAAAACTTTCGGCGGGCATAACAAAAGACGACAAAATAAAATACGCGGAATTTACGAAAAAACTTATCGATTATCA
>Ga0182485_1047_pt1 | contig 14786 bp, 17 predicted proteins | sample TergutMp193P3_FD_120825 | JGI IMG/M metagenome (GOLD analysis project Ga0182485, IMG submission 120825)
TTCAATATCTCCCTAAATTTCCACTCCAAAATCCTAGAACGAATTATATACTTGTTTTTCATTCTGTCCTCCATAAGTTTAACATAAAATAATTTATGCCTAACTTATCTTGAACCTAAATATAATATATTTTTCAGTAAAATGCGGAAAAATTTTATTTATCTTGCAAAATTACCGCAAAAAAAAGTTTGACAGGAAAAATAAATACTATTTTTACCGTAAAAAATGCAAAAAAAGCGATTATATAAAACACAATTACGCGGAGAACGCATTATGAAACAAAATATTTACGACTTAAATCTTGAAGAATTGCAAGAAAAAATTATCGAATTTGGCGAGAAAAAATATCGCGCAAAACAAATTTTCGACGCAATATTTCCCTGCGGAATAAATTCGATTTACGACATTAAAAATATTCCGCAAAATTTACAAATAAAACTCGACGAAAAATTTGAATTTGTCGCGGCAAAAATCGTAAAAACAAAAGTATCCGCAATAGATAATTCCGTGAAATTCGCGCTGAAATTGCTCGACGACTCAATAATCGAAAGCGTAATTTTGTACGCGAAAGACAGAAGAACGCTCTGTTTGTCAAGTCAGGTCGGTTGCGCGCTGAACTGCGCGTTTTGCGAAACGGCAAAAATGGGTTTTAAGCGAAATTTATCGAGCGGCGAAATTTTATATCAGTTAGTTGTCGCAAACAATTACCTCAAAAATTTCGGCGAAAAAATTACGAATATCGTATTTATGGGAATGGGCGAAGCGTTAAGCAATTTTGATAATTTTGAAAAAGCGTTTTTTGCTATTCACGACCAAAAAATATTCGGAATCGGAACGCGAAAAATCACGGTTTCGACCGCGGGGGTAATTCCGAGCATAAAAAAACTTATAGAAAGAAAAATTCCCGTCGATTTGGCGATTTCTCTCAATGCGGCGACAGATAAAATACGAGACGAAATTATGCCGATAAACAAAAAATATCCTATCTCGCAACTTTTAGAAATTTCCAAAGAATACGCAAAAGAAGGCGACAGAAAAGTTATGTTTGAATACGTTATGATTTCGGGCAAAAACGACGGCGAAAACGACGCGAAACAACTTGTAAAATTGCTGAAAAATATTCCGTGCAAACTGAATTTGATACCGCTTAACGATTGCACAAACGCTCTTGTTTGCTCTTCGGAAGCGCAAATTGAGCCGTTTACAAAAATTATTTACGACGCGGGAATAAGAGTTATGGTTCGCAGAAGCGGCGGAAAAGACATCGGCGGCGCGTGCGGTCAGTTGGCAGGAAATTTAACGTAAAATTTAAGATAATATTTTATATGTTTGCAGATTCTACCGCTTTTATTATTGCGCGACTTAACGCCTCGACGGAAGAATTTCCGTGCGCCTTAAACACGTTTCCTTTAAGTCCTAAAATCGGCGCGCAGCCGTAACTTGAACTGTTGAATTGCTGCATTTTTTTTATCGCTTCGGGAGGAAGTAAATTTTGAATTTTCATTTGAATAAAATGATACAAACTTTCGCTTGTTTTAAGAATCGCGTTTCCGCAAAATCCGTCGCAAACGATAACGTCTACTTTTCCGTCAAAAATTTCGTTGCCTTCTACAAATCCGAAAAATTGTTCGCCAAATTCTTTTTTCATCATTGCGGCTGCCTCTCTAACGGCGACGGTTCCTTTGTATGTTTCTCTTCCTATGTTTAATATTCCGATTTTCGGTTTACTCTCTTTGGTAATTTTTCTGTAATATTTTTCTCCCAAAATTCCAAAATGAAACAAATGTCTCGGCGAACATTCCGCATTTGCGCCAATATCGAGCAAAACCGTCTGTTTTTCGCTTATGGTTGGCATCGCTATCGCAAGAGCCGCCCGTTCAATTCCCGCTTCTCGTCCGAGCAAAAACAACGCCGACGAATAAAGCGTTCCCGTGTCGCCCGCCGAAAACGACGCGCAAACTTTCTTGTCTTTTTGAAGCAATACGCATTTTATTATGGATAAATCGTGCGCCGTGCGCCACAATCGACTAATATTGTTGATAGCATTGCCCTGCGGTTTTGAATCGCAAATGGAAAAACGCTCGGAATTGAAAACAATATCCGCGCAAATTTTTGAAAACTCCGCTTTTATTTCGGCTTCCGCTCCGCAAAGCGTGAAAGATACGCTTTCGTCAAGTTTTTGACTTGCAGACAAAACTGCTTTGCTCAAAACGCAAACTCCGCCGTCGCCGCCGTGCATATCGACGGCAATCCGAAACTTTTGCATAATCAATCTTCTTTTATAGAAAGCACTTCTTTGCCGTCGTAATATCCGCAAGCGGGACAAATTCGATGCGACAATTTTGGCTGTTTGCAATGCGAACAAACGCTCGGCATAGACGCGTTAAGCGCGTGATGAGAACGACGCATATCTCTGCGCGAACTCGAAACTCTTCTCTTTGGAACCGCCATTTTCTAACTCCTGTTTTATTAAAAATTTTTATTTTTTCACCATTTTTTTAAGAACCGCCCACTGACCGCAATCGCCTGCGGATTCGTGCTTTTCTTCAAAAATTATTCCTTTGCAATCTTCTTTGCACAGCGGCTTCATCGGAATTTGCGTAAAAACGTCGTCGTGAATCGTCTGCGCAAAATCAATTTTTTCGTTTTCGTTTTTATAACGATAACAATCAAAATCGTCGTCTGCGAAATCGTCGTTTTCATAAACAATAAAAAAACGAACTTCGCCGCTAATTTTTTGCCGAAAATTTTCCAAACACCTCGAACACTCGCAATCGATTTCGGTTTCGTATTTCGCCAAACACGAAATATTTGCGCGATTCCTTTCGGTTTTAAGCGAAACTTCAACATTTTTGCCGCCGATTTGCAGCGCAATATTAAAATTGCGTTCGCCTTCGGGTATTTTTTTTATTTCTAAAAGCATAATTGCCGCTAAAATAATAATTGCCGCAAACGTTTGTCAAGTATTTAAAAAATCATATTCTTTCTTAATTCTTATTTTTTTTATTTTTGTTTTGTCGGCGTCTAATATATTGTATATAAATTTTCCTTGCGCAACGGTGTCGCCGATTTTTGGAATATCGCCCGCCGCCAAACACAAAAAGCCGTTGAAAGTTTTTATTTCCGAATATTTTTCAAGTACGCTTTGTTCAATCCATTCGCGATATTTTACAATTTCGTCGCTTCCTTTTAGCGTAATTTCGTTTAGCGATTTTTCGCCGTCGCAATACAGCGCTTTCCAATAATTATAAATATCGTATCTGCCGACGGCTCCGTCAAATCCGCCGTATTCGTCGACTAATAATACGAAATCGGAGTCGTTTTGTAAAAAATAATTGTGCAAATCCCCTATGGTTTTCGTGTTTGGAAACCAAAGTGGCGCAAATTCTTTAACGGTTCCTAAAAAAGAACGATAAAAAACGCTTTTTATTTCGTCGTTTTCGTATAAAATTCCCGCTTCGTCTTGCGAAAGTTTGTTTTTTTCGTCGGTATTTTTTATTATTTTCAGCGAATTTCTGTTTCGCGCTATTTTTGAAATGCTTTTTTCAGTCAAATCTATAAATCCCGTTATCATTTCGCCCGCGTTTTCGGAAATTTTTTTGTTTGCGACCGCTTCTTTTACAGCGATAACATATTCGTCGCCCGTAACGAACGGATTTGGAGTTTGAAGCAAATATCGATAATTCATTCTTAAAATATAAAGGTTGAACGAGTTTATTTTTTTCCAAAAAACCTCGCCGTATTTAAGCGCAAAACTAACGACAGGCGCAACAAGTCGCGCTATAAACATATAATTTCCGACGGCTATTACCTTTGGCGTTATCTCGCCGAAAATTAAAATAATAACCGTCGTGCAAACGGAAATCAATAGCAAATTATCGTTAAAAAACGTCCCGAATAATTGTTCCAAACCCGAAATCGCGACGATATTTACGAAATTGTTTCCCAAGAGTAAAAAAACCAAAAACAAATTGCTTTTCATAAGGATTTCGTAAATTTTTTGTCCGACGCCGCTTTCGTTTTTAAGGATTTCGTATTTTTCGCGCGGAATTGAAAAAATTGACGTTTCGGAAAACGCGAAAAACGCCGAACAGCACAACGCGGCAATAGTAATTACAAGCCAAATCATAATTTTTTTTCTCCGTTTTTTTCGTCGTTTTCTTCATCGAATCCTAATTCGCGAGTAGTTATTCCGCTTGCGTTAAACAAAACTACAAATTCGCCTTTTGGAGTGCGTTTTTCAAAAAATTTTAAGATTTTTTTCGGCGTTGCGCGAATAAATTCTTCGTAAATTTTCGTCAGTTCGCGAGCGACAACCACAGGAATATCGCCGAAACAGTCGTCCATTTCCTGCAAAACTTTTATTATTCTATACGGCGATTCGTAAAATATTACCGTTCTTTTTTCGTTTTTAAGTCCTTCAAAGATTTTTTTTCGTTTTGCGGATTTCGGCGGCAAAAAATTTTCAAAAATAAATCTTTCGCTCGGAAGTCCGCTTGCGACAAGCGCAGTAACAAACGCCGACGCGCCGGGAAGCGATACGATTTTCACGCCGTTTTTTATCGCTTCGCGCACGATATAAAACGCGGGGTCGGCAATTCCGGGCGTTCCCGCGTCGGTTATCAGCGCAATATTTTTGCCGCTTTTCATAAATTCTATAAAATTTTCGCTTACTTTCGTTTCGTTGTGGTCGTGATACGATTTCATTTTTACTTTGCTTTCAATTCGTTTCAGCAAAATTGCGCTGTTTCGCGTGTCTTCGGCGATAATCAAATCGACTTCGCATAAAATTTTTTTTACGCGAATCGTTATGTCGTCAAGATTTCCGATAGGAGTAGGCGCAAGATAAAGCATTTTTTTCCTCAATAATACGAATTTGAGCGAGCGTCAAGAAATTCCTGCAAAATTACGCAAGCCGCAACATTGTCTACGCATTCTTTTTTCGCGCGTTTTTTCTTGCTTTTCGTTTTTATTAAAATACTACCCGCTTTTATGGAACTAAAACTTTCGTCCTGAAAATTTATTGGAAATTTTTTGTTTAACTTGCAATTTAATTCTTCGGCAAATCGGCGAATTTCCCTGCTCATTTGCGTTTCGTTATCGTCAATGTCAAGCGGGAGTCCTATAACCAATTCGTCGGGATTTTCTTCGTTTATAGCCGATATGATTTCCGAAAAATAATCGGGCGCAAATTTGCGGTCTATCATTTTTTTTGACCTTGCAAGCACAGCGTTCGGGTCGCTTACCGCGCATCCGACCCTGCGCCTGCCGTAATCGATACAAAAAAATTTCATTTATAGAATATTGTCTTCTTTTTCAATAAGTCCTTTTTTCGTGTTGAAAAAATACACCGCGCCGCCAACCGCGCCGAATAAAACAATCAACAAGACGACGGGACCTACGGGAAATCCGCCTTTAAGCGGCGCGTCAACAAGTTTGCAATCGGTCAAAGAAATATATCCTTCGCCGCTGCTCGTTTTGACAAAAGCCCATAATTCGCTTTCCGCTAAAACTTCCAAACGCTGCCCCTGAGGCGCGTTTCTTGCGCCGACCGTACTGCTACCAACTTCGACGTTTGCCCTAACTACCGCGCCCATCGGATTTGTTATAATCGCATAGCGCTTCGTTTCCGTTTGACCGCTCGCCATTGCAAACGCGAGCAAAATCATTGTAATTAAAATAATTTTCTTTCTCATTTTTTTTCTCCGCAAATTTCTAAAATTTTATTTTTCATAAACCCATAACTCTCATTTTCTAATCTGGCACTATAAGAAATATACCATAAATTTTGCATTTTTGCAATTCTTTTTGCGTCCAAACGCATAAAATCTTTTTCGGTAGTTACCAAAACCGCTTGACAAGCGGAGTTTAGCGTTTCGTAATCTTTGTCGCAATATTTGTGATGGTCTGGAAAAAACAGATATTTGTTCTCTTTTTTCGTTAATTTGTTCACGCTGTCCAAAAATCTTTGCGGACGAGCGATTCCGCAAAAACATAAAATTTCATCGTCAAAATTTAATTTTTTTTCGCCCGAAACTGCGTTTATAAATTCGTCGGCGACAAATTCTACAATACAATTATTCCCGTATTTTATCTTTTTTTGCGACAATATAATATCCGCTCTTTCAAGAGATTTTACAGGTTCGCGAAGCATCCCAAGGGGCAATATATTATCCGTTAAATCGTTTGGCGCAAGTATTACGACGTCTAAATCGCGCCAAAAATCGCGACGCTGAAATCCGTCGTCCATTACGCCTACAATGTTTTTAAGTCCGAAAGCGCGAAGTTTTTTTTCGGCTCTTTTTCGGTTTGCGTCTATGGCAAGCCAAAGTTTTTTACGATGTTTTTTTAACATTAGCGGCTCGTCGCCTACCGCTTGCCAGCAAGTTTCGTTATTTGGCGACACAATTTCGGTTTGTTTGGACAATCTTTTGTATCCGCGTGAAAATAAGACGGGCGTTTTGCCCGCTTCTTCTATTTGCGCAATAATCCAGTCGGCAATCGGCGTTTTTCCGCTTCCGCCAGCGCGAATTCCTCCGACGCTTATTACGGGAAAGTCAAGTTTTTTCGGCAAAAACTTGTCGTAATACCGATTTCGCAAATTTATGACAAAAAGATATATAAACGATAAAAAACGCATTATAAAAACCTCATTTTATTTCAACGAGTTCTTTTTTATCGTTTCGGTAAAATTTTTTTACAACGTCGCGTCTTAACGGAGTATCAAAATTTATTTTCCCGTTGCTAAAATACATCATTTGTCTGTTTGTATCCCAAATAATATCCCAGCAAACTTGCGGAGTATCGTCTATAATCCACAAATTGCTTTCTTTGTATTCGGGCGAATTTACGCTCATTTTTTTTACGACAGTTTTGTCCATAATTTTCTCCTTTTTACATATAAAAATAATATTTGCCGCGCAAACGCAACCAAAAAAAAAGGAGCGTATAAACCAAATACGCTCCCGTAAATCAAAATATAGCCGATTTCTCGGATATAATACTAATTACCAACTGCAATTATTTCCGCGCCACGTTGAGTATAAAGTTGTGTCGCTTAATATGGTAATACTTGCACCGCCTATACCGACAATATTGCCGCTACTGTTTTTCCAACCGTTAAATGTACAACTACCGCTACCGTCAATTGCATTCGGCAACCACCACCCTCCCGCAGGTAGCTTGTATGTCTTTGTTGAAGCGCCGTTCGCACCTTCAATTATACCCGGATTCGCTACAAGAGTAACATCGTATTCTGTAAGCGACACTTCAAGAGTAGCTTCACAACCCATAAGACCAATTCCGCCTGCAACCATCAGGCAAACTAACGCGCACAAAATCATTAAAACTTTTTTCATAAAAACCTCCAATTTTTAAATTTTTGAAAAACAAATCCCAAATTACCGCGCAAAATATAATATTTGCCAAATATAAAAAACGAAAAAATGTAAATTTTGTAAATTTTTTTGCTTCGACAAACGAAAAATTGTAGTTCTTTTTTATTTTACGCTCGGACAAAACGTATTTTAACGTCGAAATTTACAACTATTTTAACGAAAATTAAAAATGAAAATTAAAACGGCGTTTTTTTTATTTATTTTGCTTTTTTTTAGCGGATGCGCGTATATAAACACGCTTTACAACGGCGCTTCGTCGTATAAAAAGGCGCAAAGAACCGAAAAACAAGCGCAAAGAATGTCAAAAGATTCCGCGCAAACGGCAACGCAAACAAATCCGCTTTACAAACGCGCCGTAGAAAAAGCGGACAAAACGCTTTTGGAATATCCAAAATCCGAAAAAGCGCACGACAACGCGTATTTTCTCAAAGGAATTTCGCTTTTTTCTATGGGAGAATTTATATCGGCGACGGACGCTTTTGAAATAATTTTGGAATATTATCCCGAAAGTAAATATGTGCCGCGAACGTATTTGTTTCTTGCAAAATCATACGCGAAATTAGAAGATTTTTTAACCGCCGAAACTTATGTAAATACGCTTTTGGAAAAATTTCCGAATATGAAAAACAATCGCGATTTAATAATGTTGCGAGCAGATTTGGCGGTGGAGTTAGAAGGAAAATTCGCCGCAATTTCCGCATTGGAAAAACGACTTGAAGAAGCGACGAACACTCTCTCAAAGTTATTGATAATAGAACGGCTTATGGGCTTGAATATGGAAAACGGCGATTACGAAAAAGCATATTCTTATACCGAAAATATGCCCGCGTTTGATAAAAAACATTGGCAAATTTATTACAAAATAGAATTTCGTAAATTGCAATGTTTGCGGCAAATTTATAAGCGCGACGAAGCGATAGAATTAGCCGATTTTATGTTAAAACGACCGAATTATTTATATAATAGAAGCGAAATTATGCTCGAAAAGGCAATAACTTTTGTAGATATGGGAAAATACGACGACGCGATAAGAGTTTTTGAAGATATTATTGCAATAAGCGGCGACAGAAAAATTCGTTGTAAAACGTGGTACGAATACGCGGGCGTAAATATTGACGTAAAAGGACTTTTGGACACGGGAAAAGTGCAATTGGACAGCGCGTTGTCGCTCGTCGGCGACGATATTGAAATGCGGCTTGTAATAACAAAACGTTTGGACGGACTAAAAAATATTGCCGATTTGCAAAAGAAAATGGAAGAATCAGACCCGTTTGAGCCGATTGACAGCGCGTATTATAGGTACAGAATCGGCGAAGAATATTGGCTTTCGGCTACTTTGCCAGATTCTGCGTTAGTATATTTCGATTCCTTAATAACTTCTTTGAAAACTCCCGACAGCACTCGCGCAAAAGCGCTTTATTCAAGGGCGTACATATTAAAATCGATTAAAAAAGACACTATTGAAGCGGAGCGTATTTTTAACGAAATAATAGAAAAATATCCGCATTTTGAAGCGGCAAAATCGTCGCAAATAATGCTGGAAATTCCCGTAACTTTAATGACGCGGCGAGATTCCGCAAACGTGCAATTTGCGGCTGCGGAAAAACTTTTTTTGGAATCGCAGGAAAGTTATTCGCAAGAGGCGTATTATGCATATCTTCTTTGCGCGTTAAAATTTCCCGATATTAAAGACGTAGCGGCAAAAGCGCTTTTTTCGGCTGGCTGGGTAGTAAATAAACGCGATTTTGCCGACGATGGAGTCGTCGATACCGCAGTTGTGAAAATTTTCGTTCGGCTTTGCAACGAATATCCCGAAAGCGAACATTGCAAACAAGCCGAAACTATGATGAATGCCAACGAAGTGAAATCTTACGCGACGCAATATACCGCAAGAAACGAAATCGCCGTCGATATTCCCGCCTCGACGGAAGACGAAACCGAAGGCGAACAAGCCGACAAATCGCGCAGAAAAGCGGTTCTTCCCGATTTTCAGAAATGGTTGTAGAATATTTTTATGGCTTTGGCAAAAAAATATCCGTTTGTAATTCCTTTTTGCGCAATTATGTTTTGCGATAATATTTTATACGAAAAAGCATTGGATTTTCTTAAAATCGAACTCGGCGAAACCGCAAAATTAGTTGAAAATATAGATTTTTCCAAAGAAACCGATTATTACGACGGCGAAATGGGCGAAAATATTAAAAAAACTTATATAGTTTTTAAAAATCCGATGGAAAGGGAATTTTTGTCGCGATTAAAAATAAAAACTAACGAATTTGAACAAAATTTTGCAAAAAACAAAAAAAGGCAAATAAATTTAGACCCCGGTTACATAACGAAAGATAAATTTGTTTTGGCGAGCGCAAAGGATTATTTTCACAGAATTTCAATCGGCGACGGAATTTTTGCGGAAGTTACCGTTCATTTTGCGGCAAACGATAAAATTCGCAGATTTTCGTGGACTTACGCCGATTATTTGCTTGAACCTGTGCGTGAATTGCTTGTTTTCGGTCGGCATTTGGCGAATAAATTATAAGGTTTGGGGGTTTTATTTTAACAAATTCTTTTTTCAAAGCGAGAAATATAGTATTTTCTGCTTGTTAATATCCAAAAAAGGAGCGAAACAATGACTTGGAAAAACAAAGAAACGTGGACGAACGACGATATTGTTACATATTATCGCGGAAATAAAAACGCCTACGCTTTATGGGGTCCCGATATGCATTACGGATATTGGGAAAAAGGCGTGTTCAGTCAGCGCAAAGCCGCAAGAAGAATGAACGAAAAAGTCGTAGAAAAAATTAAAATAACCAAAGACGATTACGTTTTGGACGCGGGCTGCGGAATCGGCGGAAACGCGGTTTGGCTCGCTTCCACGTTTGGCTGTAAGGTAGTCGGCATAAGCATAGTTCCCGAACAGATAGAAACGGCGAAACAGCGCGCAAAAAAAGCGGGAGTAGAAAATTTGTGCGAATTTGTTCTTATGAATTATATGGATTTGCAGTTTCCCGACGAAACTTTTAGCGTGGTTATGGGACTTGAAAGTATTTGTTACGCCGACCCGAAAAGCGAATTTACAAAGGGCGTTTTTCGAGTTCTCAAAAAAGGCGGGCGTTTCGGAATGGCGGACGGATTCGCCGCAAAAGACGTTTATGAAGGCAATGAAAAACGGCTTTTTAGTCGCTGGATGGACGGATGGAAACTCAACAATCTCGACACTCCGAAACTTTGGAAAAAATACGCCGAAGAAGCGGGTTTTGCGCAATTTGATTACGACGACGTTACAAAAAAAGTTATGCCGTCGGCTTGGATTATGGTAATATTTTCGTCGTTTATGTTTCCTTTGCACATTTTGGAAAAATTTATAGAGATAAAAGATTATCCGACCGACGCGATGTTTCATCAGTTTTTTGTAATAAAACGCGGACTTATGGAATACGGAATTTTTTGGGCAAACAAAGGAGAATAAAAAAATGAGTTGGAAAAATAAAGTAACTTGGGAAAACAAAGACGTCGTAAAATATTATTTGGATTCGGCTTGGGCTTTTGAGAAACTTTGGGGACCCGATATGCATTACGGATATTGGGAAAAAGGCGTAAAATCGCAAAAAATGGCTTCTCGCAGAATGAACGAAAAAGTCGTAGAAAAAATTGAGATAACAAAAGACGATTACGTTTTGGACGCGGGTTGCGGAATCGGCGGAAATTCGATATGGCTCGCCCAAACTTACGGCTGCAAAGTCGTCGGAGTAACCATAGTGCAGGAACAAATAGACACGGCGAAACGTCGCGCAAAAGAAGCGGGAGTAGAAAATCTGTGCGAATTTATTCTTATGGATTATATGAATTTGCAATTTCCCGACGAGACGTTTAGCGTGGTTATGGGACTTGAAAGTATATGTTACGCCAATCCGAAAAGCGAATTTATAAAAGGGGTTTTTCGAGTTCTCAAAAAAGGCGGACGTTTCGGAATGGCTGACGGATTTGCCGCGAAAGAAATGTATGAAGGCGACGAAAAACGTCTTATGGGTCGCTGGATGGACGGATGGAAACTCAACAATCTTGAAACGATGAACAAATGGAAAGAAAACGCGGAAATTGCGGGTTTTTCTTCAATAAATTACATAGACATAACAAAAAACGTACTGCCGACGTCGAGAATTATGCTTGCGTGGTCGCTTTTTTCGATTCATTGGCATATTTTGGACAAATTTTTTGAAATTCGCGATTATCCCAACGACGCTTTGTGGTATCAGTATTGGGCGATTAAAAAAGGATTGGCTAAATATGGAATTTTTTGGGCGGTTAGGTGAAGGATTGGCTTTGTTTAATTCGGCATTGATAACTTTCAATTTGAATTTTTATTTTTTAACTTAAAAAAATAGTATATTTAACGACAAAAATCACTAAAAAAACAAAAAAAAGACAAAAATTAAAGGAGAAAATTTATGAAATACGTAATAGCGGTCGGCGACGGAATGGCGGACGAGTTTATCGAAGAACTCGGTTCAAAATCGCCCGTAGAATACGCAAATACGCCAAATTTGGATTTGGTAGCGCAAAAAGGAATTTGCGGAATGGTAGATTTAATTCCCAAAGGATTCGCGCCCGGAAGCGATATAGGAAATATGTCGCTTATGGGATACGCCCCGCAAAAATATCATACCGGACGCGCTCCCATAGAAGCCGCGAGCATCGGCATAAAACTCGCCGAAAACGAAACCGCTTTTCGATGTAATCTCGTTACCATAAAAGACGGAATTTTAGACGATTATTCCGCAGGACACATAACGACCGAAAGCGCAAGCGAAATTATAAGCGATTTGCAAAAACTTAACTGCGAAAAGTATCGTTTTTATTTGGGAACTCAATATCGACACATTTTGGTCGTAAAAGATATTGAAATTAAAGAAGAAACTCTTACGCCGCCGCACGACGTTATTAGTCAAAAAATTGCGAATCGCGGTCCTAAAAACGTAATTTTACAGGAAATTTGCGAAAAAGCGCGCGAAATTCTTAAAAATTGCGCACAAAATAAAAAACGAATAGAGGAAAAACAAAAACCCGCGACCGATATTTGGCTTTGGGGCGAAGGACACGCGGCGAAATATCCGTCTTTACAAGAGCGATACGGAATTACGGGAGCCGTAATTTCGGCGGTGGATTTGGTAAAAGGGATAGGCGTTTTGGCGGGAATGGAAGTTGTAAACGTAGAAGGCGCGACGGGATATTTGGGAACGAATTACGCGGGAAAAGTCGCCGCCTGCCGCGAAGCGCTTAAAAAACACGATTTTGCGCTTGTCCATTTGGAAGCGCCCGACGAAACCTCGCACGAAGGCGATTTGAAGAAAAAAATTCAGGCGATAGAAGAATACGACAAATTTATCGTCGGCGAAATCATAAAAATGCAAAGCGAATACGCGGATTTAAGCGTAATGGTTTTGCCAGACCATCCGACTTTTGTTCGCACGAAAACGCACGCGCTCGGCAAAGTTCCGTTTGCGGTTTTTGGACCAAAAGTAGTAAAAGGAAATTCTAAATCGTATTGCGAAAGAAGCGGCGAAGCGTCTAAAATCGTGATAAACAGCGGCGAAGAATTATTTGACAAATTCATTAAAGGCGGATTTGTTGGGTAATCGTTTCGTCGAAAAAATTTTTGTTCTTTTGTGCGATATTTTTGCGATAAGCGGCGCGTTTTGGCTCGTATTTTATCTTCGATACAAAAGCGGTTTGTTCGCGAATTTTTTTAATCCTCAACTCGATTTTGTCGCGTATATCGTTCCGTCGTTCATAATGACCGCGTTTTGGCTCGCTTTTTATTTTTTGAACGGACTTTATCGCGACTGGTTTTCGGAATCGCGCTTGGACGAAGTTTTTATCGTTGCGAGAACGATAATTATCGGAATCGCGATAATTTTTTGTATGGTTTCAAGCGAGCAAATTATCGAGTTCGTAAAAACGGGCAAATTTTACGGAATTTTTTCGCATAGCCGCGTTTCGCTGCTTTTGTCTTACGGCTTAACGCTTCTTTTAACCGCGACTTTGGCGCGATTTTCTATGCATTCGCTATATCAATATTTATACAAAAACGGAATTGCAAATCAAAATATCGCGGTAATCGGGGCAAATACTTCGGGACTGAATATTATAAAAGAAATGAATAAATTTCCTCATTTGGGCTATAAAATTGTCGGATTTATCGATAACGATACTTCCAAAAAAAATTTTGACGAATATGAAATTTTGGGCAAGATAGAGAATATTTCAACAATCGCAAAAAATAAAAAAATTACGGGCGTAATCGTTTCTCACATAACGGATTCCGCAGACGAAATTACCGAAATTTTGAATCATTGCAGCAGCGAAAATATTACCGTTTATATGATTCCGTCGCTTATGGACGTAATTACGGGGCAGTTAAAAACGCAGCAAATTTGCGGCGTTCCGTTGGTGGTTTTACTCGAAAATCATTTGCCGCGCTGGCAGGCGCAAATAAAACGTCTTTTTGATATTTTTACGGCAATTTTCGCGCTTTTGCCGTTTATGCCGATTTGGATTATCGTCGCGATAATAATAAAACTTACCGACAAAGGTCCCGCAATTTTTTCGCAGGAAAGAATTGGACGAAACGGCAAACCGTTTATTATGTATAAATTTCGTTCGATGTATATAGACGCCGAAAAGAAAAGCGGTCCTCAATGGGCGACGGAAAACGACCCGAGAATTACGCCTTTCGGAAGATTTTTGCGAAAATCAAGAATCGACGAGATTCCGCAGTTGTTTAACGTTCTAAAAGGCGAAATGAGCATTGTAGGTCCGCGTCCCGAAAGACAATATTTTATCGATAAACTTTCAAAAGAAATTCCGTGGTATGTAAAACGTCTCAAAATGAAACCGGGAATTACCGGTTGGGCGCAAGTCAAGCACAAATACGACGAAACGATAGAAGACGTAAAAATCAAGGTTATGTACGACCTTTATTATTTTGAAAATATGTCTATTCTTTTGGATTTAAAGATTATTTTTCAGACGGTTATGGTGGTTCTTACGGGCAAGGGAGCGAAATAGGATTTTTTAATAAACTTTTAGATTGTCGTCATAAACTTCTACAAAGTCGCCTTTGGGTTTTAATATTCCGATACCGAGTTTTTTCGCTTCTTCTCTAACGCCTTTTTCAAAACTCATTGCGGCAAAACCCAAATAAAGTTTATGATTGGCAAAAATAGGAAACAATTTCTTGAATTTCGTGGCTTTATTTTCAACTAAATCTTTAATATCGTCTTCTCGCGCTCTGCTTTTGGTCTCTATTATGCAAACGGAAACGTCGTTTGTTAGCAAGACGTCGTATTCGGATTCTATTTTTTCTCCGTCGTTTATAGTGCGTTTGGA
>Ga0182485_1050_pt1 | contig 14529 bp, 13 predicted proteins | sample TergutMp193P3_FD_120825 | JGI IMG/M metagenome (GOLD analysis project Ga0182485, IMG submission 120825)
CCCCCCCCCCCCCCCCGCGAAATACGCGCTCGGATTTATTTTATCGTCCCATTTTTTATAGGGAAGCAGTTTGTAATCTTTGTCAACTTTTATTCCTTTAGCGCGATGGCATATAATTTTTCTCGGATTTTTTTTGTGTTCCGCTATCAACTGTTCAAGCCAATCGCTTGGATAATAAACATCGTCGTCGGCTGTAATTATACGGTCGTTCGGAAATTCCCGTAACGAAAAAATAAGTTTTTTGTATGATTTTATATTTTCGCAAAAACGGATTTCGAGACCTTTTTCTACCAATTCGTATATAGTATCAGGAATATTTTCTTCGTCTTCGCGAGCAACCCACAGGATAATTCTATCGGGTTTAATATTTTGGTTAAAAAGCGTAACTATCGCGTAAGGAGCGGTATTCGTTAATCGTTTTCCGTAAGAAGTCAGCGAAACTATGTATTTCGGAGAATTTTTGTCCGCGCGGGATTGCAGAGCGGGCAACGTCGGAATCAAAGCGAGCGTATTTTTTTTACGAATATTCGCTTGTTCTATTTTGTTTTTTACTTTTGCGGAAGTAAAAAAATGCCGTCGTATTTTATCAAAAACCTTTAACAGTAATTTTTTCATCGGTTAAATTTTCCGTTTCCGTTTGAATTTCAAGTACCAAAAATAGTATTTTTTCGTCTTTGCATATAGAGAAATATGTTATTTTATATAAAAATTTTTGTAAATTAAAAATATTAGAGGTTATAATGGACGTGGATTTTGTAATAACTTGGGTCGATATGAGCGAGCCGAAATGGAAAAAAACTTTTGCCGAATACGCGGGCAAAATCGACAATTCAAAAAACGAAATATCCGAAGCCCGTTTTCGTGATTGCGGTTTTTTGAAATATTGGTTTCGCGGCGTAGAAAAATTTGCGCCCTGGACGCGAAACATACATTTTGTTACCTGCGGACAAAAACCCGCTTGGCTTAACGTAAATAATCCTAAACTTAAACTTGTTAATCACGAAGATTATATTCCGAAGCAATTTTTGCCGAGTTATAATTCCGTCGTGATTGAGCGATATTTGCACAAAATAAAGGATTTATCCGAACGTTTTGTGTATTTCAACGACGATTTTTTCATTACGGACAAACTTGAACCCGAACGTTTTTTTAAGAACGGTTTGCCTTGCGATATCGCCGCTTTTCAGTATAATCCCGCTTGGTCGCAATGGTATAAAAGGATAAAAAATAATTTGAAAATCATAAACGAACATTTCGATAAAAAGGAAGTTTTGAGCCGTTTTCACGACAAATGGTTCGCCGAAATATACGGCGGCAAAGCCCGCTGGAATTATATTTTAAAACCGTATAATAAATTCATAACTTTGCGTTCGCCGCACAATGCGCAACCGTTTTTGAAAAGCGCCTTTGAAGAAGTTTGGGCTGTCGCCGAAAAAGAACTGACCGAAACGTCGGCGAACAGATTTAGAAATATTACCGATTACACTCCCGAACTTTTTCGCGCTTGGCAAATATGCAAAGGTAATTTTGAGCCGTACAATACTTACGTCGATACGAAAATGTTTCCGCTTGTCATCAAATCCAAGCAGGCGATTGCGGCGGTAAAAAACCAATCGTATAAACTTGTCTGTCTCAACGACAATATACACATTAGAAATTACGGGCAAGTTATGAAAAATATACAAAGCGCGTTTGAAAGCATTCTGCCTGAAAAGTCAAGTTTTGAAAATTAAAAATCGTTCCTTTCTTTTAAATTAAAACGTCCGTTTTTCAAACTTCTGTAATTTTCTGTTGAATGTTATTTCGTTTGAATAACCGCATTCCAATTTTTTGTATTTAGATAAAATTTTAGATAAAATTTTATCTATTTGCTTAAATATTGCGACTACTATTTTATATCTTAATATTTTAAATCTTTCAAAAACGCCAACGGGTTCTTTTTTTACGCATTTTTTCAATTCCGCCCAATATTTTTCTACGCCGTCGACCGATAATTGCCCCGAAGTTCGCATTCGAAATCCGCCGACAAGCGCGTCCGTAACAAATAATTTTTCGTGCCTGAAAAATCTCAACCACAATTCAAAATCGCCCGCATAACGCAAAGAAGCGTCTACATATCCTCCCGCTTTTTCCCACAATTCTCTGCGAAAAAAGCACGATTCCTGTTGAAGCCATTTGAAATTTCGCGTTAAAAAATCTAACCGCGTAAATTTTTTGCTTTTATCAACGCCTATACATCTGCCGTATTCGTCCCATAGCGTTACCGCTCCTAAAAGCCATTTTATTTCTTGAAAATTTTGAAAAATTTCGGCGACGGTATAAAAAGAATTTTTATGATACATATCGTCGCTGTTTATCCAAGCCATTATTTCGCCCGTCGACCTGTTAAATCCCTTTTGAATGGCTTCGTACATTCCGTTGTCCTTTTCGGAAATCCAAAAAGTCAATTTATCTTGATATTTTTTTATTATTTCTACGGTTTTGTCCGTGCTTCCGCCGTCTATTATAATATATTCAAGATTAGGATAGTTTTGACCTAAAACCGAAAGAATTGTTTCTTCCAAATATTTATCCGAATTGAAACACGGAGTAATTATCGATATTTTAGGATATTGTTTTTTTTCCATTGTTTATCTCCTTTCAAATGTCTATTTTAAGAAATTTCTTCATATAATTTTGCGTGTTCTTGCGCGCATTTTTCCCAAGAATATTTTTGTAAAACGGTTTTACCTTTCAAAATCATTTCATTTTGTAAAGTCGGCGAACATATAACTTTCTCAATAGCGTTTCTCATATCGTCAACGCTTTTTGGCTCAAAATATTGCGCCGCGTTTTGGGCTATTTCCGGAAAACAACTTGCGTTTGACAGCAAACACGGGCAATTTTGCGAAAACGCCTCCAATATGGGAAGTCCGAATCCTTCGTAAAGAGACGGAAACACAAAACAAATCGCTTTGGAGTATAATTCGGACAATTTTTCTTCGCAAACGAATTCGCTTGAAACTCTGTCAAAAACGCCTAATTTTTTCAAATTTTCTTTTTCATCGTCGCTAAAAGGCGCGCCCGTGCAAATAAGCCGCAAATCGTATTTAATCAATAACGGAGCGACCGCTTGCGCGAATGTATCAAAATTTTTATATCTAATGCGTTCTCCGGTGAATAAAATAAAATTCTCTTTTGGAAAAATCGCTTTTTCATTGTCGTTTTGTTGAGAAAACGAATATCCGAGATGAATTATCCTTATTTTGTTTTCATCGACTTGCGGGCAAAATCGCAATATATCGTTTTTTGTATTTTCGCTTATTGCAATAACTTTATTCGCCTTTAATATCAAATCAATTTTAGGAGAAATTTCTTTTGATTTTCGCCGCTTTTTACTCGGATAATAATAAGGAAAAAGTTCGTGAACCATATCGTATACGGTTAAAACGAAAGGTTTGTTTTTCAAATATTTCAAAAAATACGAGTCGTAATAAGTCGGATGAAACACGTCGAAATTATTTTCTTTCAATATTTTAACGGATATATTATAGTTGTTATTTTTTAGCATTCGATTTATCAGTCCTTTTTCTTTATAATTCGGATATTTTGGAAGCAATTTATATTTTTTAAAACATTCTTCTTGCAAATAAACGTTATCCGTATATAATAAAGAAATTAGCGCTTGCGGATTAAATTTCAGCAATTCCGCAAAATATCGGGAAATCCCGCCTATTTTTTGCATAGAAAAGATTTGATGGTCGAATAATATTTTTTTCATATTTTTTCCTGTCCGAGCGCTTCTTTTATGTATTTTAATAAATTTTGCCTGTAAATTTCATAAGTATGGTTTTTTCTAACGGTTGATTTCGTTTTTAGCGCTTTCTCATATAAAACGTCGTTTGAAAGTTTTAACGCTTCGTTTATATATTCTAAAACCGTATTTTTGTCAATTACATCGAATACATAGCCAAATTCTTCGACGTCTAATCCCGACGATTTGCTGATAATCGGTATTAAACCGCCGTTAGCCATTACGGTAACGACGCTGGCGGCTCCGCCTTCGCTGACGGAAGGATGGACGACAAAAGCGCATTTGTCCATAACATTTTTAAAATCTGCGGAATTTATATCCACAAATCCGTGTTCAATAATATTGTTTGACCGCTCGATTATCGGTTTATAATAATCAAAAAATTTCGTTTCGTCCTTTGACGCGCCGCATATATGCAAAAATATATCGTTTCGTTGTGAAAAAATATCGATTAAAATATCCAATCCTTTGTGTAATAATCCTCCGGAACCGAACCATAAAAAATGTTTTCTGGCTTCGTTAAAATTTTTTCTCGATAAATCGCAATCATAACAATCGTAATAAAAAACAGGCGTCGTTCTGACGTTCAATTTAGGATTGATTTCCAAGTACGTATTAGCCGTAAATGCGTTGCCTAACGTTATGTTTAAATCGGGCATTATAATCGAAAGAGTCGAAAAACCGGGCACAAGACGAGCCGATTTTGGAATTATCAGTCCTTTTTCCAAATTAAAATTATTTAGTTTAAGAGCGGTTTGTTTGTCGCTGTAAAAAGGAGACGCTCCTGTGGAATAATATATTTTTTTTATCTTTTCGGCGCAATCTGAATAAAAGGCGTTTTCTAACGAATAGCCGAAACCGTAAACGCAATCGTATTTTTCGTATTTAATATTTCTTTTATCGCTAAACTGCGTCGCGTCGACATTGTAGCCAAGTTCTTGAAAAATTTTCGCCGCGGTATAACATTCCATTCCCATAGTATGCCCAACCCCGCGTCGCTTTGCGTCGGAAAGAAAAGGACCGATTACATAGGAAATCAATACGTTTTTCTGAAAGCGGGTGTTAAAAACATTTTTCAAAAATTTTCTATTAGATTCCACATTGTAACCTAATAATCTGAAAAGTTTTATTATGAGTTTTTTAATCATCGGCATAGCCCTCTTTTTGTTGCTCGGTTTTGTTTTTGTCAGGTAAAATAATATTTTTCATCTTCGCGCAGGAGGAAATATATTATTTTCAATGAAGATTTTTATAAATGGGAGTTATAATATGGAAAAGTACACGACAAAATCGGCGGTTCTATTCATTATTTTCAATAAGATTGAAGAGACGAAGCGCGTTTTCGAGGCGATAAAAAACTCGCAGCCGCCAAGAATATATTTGGCAAGCGACGGCGCAAGAACAGAAAGGCAAAACGAAAAAGAAAACGTTGAATATTTGAGAAATTATATCGTCTCAAATATTAACTGGAAATGCGAAATAAAAACGAGATTCAGCGAAATAAATCAGGGTTGCGGGCGCGGAGTTTCAAACGCGATTTCGTGGTTTTTTGAAAACGAAGAAATGGGAATTATTTTGGAAGACGATTGTTTGCCCTGTCCGAATTTTTTCCGCTTTTGCGACGAATTACTCGTTAAATATAAAGACGACGAAAGAATTTCCATAATCGCCGGAACAAACCAATTTGCAAAATACAGAGAAGAAAAATCGAACGAATATTTTTTCTCCCGTTTTACATATATTTGGGGTTGGGCTACTTACAGAAGGGTTTGGAAAGATTACGATTTTACTCTGTCGTTTTTGCCGCAGTTGAAAAACAAAACGTCGTTTGAAGAATTACTTTATCCGCTTAAAAAACATCAGATAAAAAAAATGGCGAGAAGATTTGTAAAAACATACAAGTCAAAAGGAGAATATTTGAGAACTTGGGATTATCAGCTATTGTGCCTGAATTTAATGAAAAAGCAATTTTGCGTAATTCCGAAGGCGAATCTTATCTGCAATATCGGTTTCGGAGAAAACGCCACGCACACGCGCAATAGCAATGCCGATAATTCAAACATTCCTTTCGGCGAATTGGTATTTCCGCTGAAAGAACCGAGTAACTTTGAAGAAAATTTGCAATTTACAAGCGATTATTACGATTTTATTATGCCGAAAAGGACGCTTTTTGTAAGGATTGCCGCAGAATTAGGCAGGTTTCTAAAAAAAATGAAAAAACGCTAAAATAAAACGCTAATTTTTTCCCAACAGCCAATCGACGATATTTACCTGTTTTATTCCGTTTCGCGAGCCGTTTTCGTAATCCGCCGTAATCAAAATTTTTTCGTTATGGTCGGGAATTTTATCGAACGGCGCAAGTTCGCGAGCCAGCGTTTCGGGATTTTTTACGGATTGCGAAACTTGAATATATTTCGTATAACCGCCGTCGTCGCGAACGACAAAATCGATTTCGCAGTTTCCTATTTTTCCAATCCACACCTGATTTTTGCGACGTAACAATTCCAAAAAAACAATATTTTCCAGCAGATGTCCGCTGTCGTTTGAAAGTTCTTTGCCCAAAAGCGCGTTTCGCAATCCCGTGTCGACAAGATAATATTTTTCTTGCGTCGCCAAATGCTGTTTTCCTTTTACATCATAGCGAGTCGTGCGATAAAACAAATACGAATCGGTAAGCGTAGAAATATATTTCGCGACGGATTTATTGTCTATTTTTTTCCCCGAATTTGTTAAAACTTTCGCGATATTTCCCGGAGAAACAGGCGAACCAACGCAATCCGCCAAAAAATTTACGACTTCCTGATACGACTGTTCCGAATGAATTTTGTATCGTACTTTTATGTCGTTTTCGTAAATATTTTTGTAAATTGTCTGCAAATACTGAAACGAATAATTGCCGTTTATTTCAGCCAATTTTACCGCTTCGGGGAAACCGCCCGTTTTTACGTAATCGCCGAACGCTCTGTCGGGATTTTCTTTGTTTTCGGTAAATCTCAAATATTCCGCAAACGAAAACGGCAAAACGTTTATTTCAAATTGTCTTCCCGTAAGCAACGTCGCAAGTTCGCTCGACAACAAATATGCGTTTGAGCCGGTTACGTACAAATCAATTTTCGGATGGACAAACAGACCTTCCAATAATTTTTCAAACTGCGAAACGTTTTGAATTTCGTCAAGAAAAATATAATTCATTTTGTCGGGACTAATCGCCTGTATAATGAAATCATAAATTTCTTTCCAATTTTTTTCGGCGAGAAACCGATATTCGGGCACGTCCAAATTTATTGACAACATAGAAATATCCGGCTCTTCTCTTTTTAACTTCTCTTGAAATTGCGTTAAAAGCGTCGATTTACCGACTCTTCTCGCGCCGGTTATTACTTTTATCAGATTTTTATCACGCAAATCCGCAAGCGTTTCCAAATATTCGTTTCTATCAGTTTTTTCTACTTTTTCCATTTTAACCCCGCTTATATTCCTAAAACTTATAATTTTTGCAAAGTTTTAGGAATATGATACGTATAATATTCCTAAAACTTTGTATATAAAATAGTTTTTGGGAATATGCAAGAGAGTGTTTTTTTTACTTTTACTTTATATTTGCTAAAAATTTTTTGATTTTTCAAATCACGACGAGTTGCTTTTAGAACGCAATACCTCTTGACTTTATAGACGAAACAATAGTATTTTTATCGAACAAAAACTCTCAAAGAGGTTAAAATGTTAGTAACGCGTTCAAAAAGAATGACGGGAGTAAGTTACGCAATAAGAGGTCCCGTTTTAGATATGGCTTACGAATTGGAGTCGCAAGGACAGCAAGTCATAAAATTAAATATCGGAAATCCGGGAAATTTCGGCTTTAACGCCGACGAATCGCTACTCAAAGCAATGCGCGAAAATCTGCTCGGACTCGAAGGCGGACAGTCGTATTCGCATTCAAAGGGAGTTGAAGAAGTTCGCGAAAAAATAGCCGAATATCACATAAAAAAAGGCGCGCAAAACGTTTTGGTAAACGATATTTTTATAGGAAACGGAGCCAGCGAACTCATTACTTCGAGTATGCAGGCATTATTAAACGGCGGCGACGAAGTGCTTTTGCCCGCGCCCGATTATCCGCTTTGGACGGCGGCGGTAAACGTCTGCGGCGCAAAAGCGGTTCATTATATTTGCGACGAAAAAGACGATTGGAATCCCGTAATTAGCGATATTGAGGCGAAAGTTACAAAAAAAACTCGCGCTATCGTCATAATAAATCCGAATAATCCGACGGGCGCAAATTATTCGCCGCAAATTCTTAAAGAAATTGTCGCGATTGCGCAAAAATACGATTTGCTTATTTTTTCGGACGAAATTTACGACAGAATATTATACGACGACGAAGTTCATTATTCGGTCGCGGAATTTGCGGGAATGCATCCGTGTTTTACGTTTAACGGGATTTCAAAAGCGCATTTGGCTTGCGGATTTCGCGGCGGATGGCTTGTCGTAAGCGGCGATAAAACTCATTTATACGATTATTTGGACGGAATTACGACTTTGCTTTCTATGCGGCTTTGTTCAAATGTTCCCGCGCAATTTGCGTGTAAATCGGCTTTACAAAACGACACGCAAATGAGCAAACATATCGTTAAAGGCGGACGACTTTACGAACAAAACGCGGTCGCTACAAAATTGCTAAACGAAATCGACGGAATCGAGTGCGTGAAAGCGAAGGGTTCTTTGTATTTGTTTCCGAAAGTCGACGCAAAAAAATTTAATATTACGAACGACCAGCAATTTATACTTGACTTTTTGATAGAAAAAAAGGTACTTTTGGTTAACGGAACGGGATTTAATTGGATTGCTCCCGACCATTTTAGAATAGTATTTTTGGCGCAGGTAAATGTGCTTGAAGAAGCGGTCGGCAGGTTGAAAGAATTTCTTTCGACTTACCGACAGAAATGAGGCGAGGACGGATTTTTAATTTGTTTTCGTTTCCCCACCAGGGCGAAACCGCATTTGTTTCGCCTGCCGTATATAGAAAAAAAGCCGTCTTGCGTTAAGCGAGGCGGCTTTTTGGTTGTTTATTCATCCCATCCTTCGCTGGAACCGCTGAAAAGATTTATATCGGATTCTGCGGTTGTTTCTTTGCGTTTGGCAGAATTTACATATATCGCGTGTCCTTTGCGGGCTATTATGCCGTTGTTATTTTTTACGGCATTGCCTTTATTCGGGTCGCTGGCATAACCGATAATACTGCCGCCGTTTTTAGTAAATGCGGCATTCCAACCTACATACACTCCGCCGCCGCTTGATTTGGCAAAATTACCTGAAATAACGCCGCCGTCCATAACAAAATTTCCGCCGTCGCTTACGCTTACTCCGCCGCCGTTTTCGCCCATATTGTCGGAAATTTCGCCGCCGCTCATAGTAAATACGCCATTTTTACCGACATATACTCCGCCGTCAATATTTCCCGAAACAGTTCCGCCGCTCATAGTAAAGTTTCCGTCTCTTACATCGACTCCGCCGTCAATATTTCCCGAAACAGTTCCGCCGCTCATAGCAAAGTTTCCGCCAAACACATACACGCCGCCAATATCCACGTTTCTGCCTTTGTAACCGACATTATTGGAAATGGCGCCGCCGTTCATAATAAAATTGCCGTTTTTGCCGACGAACACTCCGTAACTGTTGCCCGAAATAGCCGAACCGCCGCTCATTTTAAGCGTCGCGCCGGAATCTATGCTAACAAGCGCGTTTGAATTATTGCCGACGCCATACAACGTAATGCTGTCTAAAACCAAAGTAACGCCCGAACCTACCGTAAACATAGAGCCGTTTGACGAAAGAAGAAAAGCCCTATTTGAACCTTCGCCTTTTAAGGTTACGGTAATATTACTTTTGTTTTCGTAATAAAGTTTTTTGGGGCCAATGCCTTCGTTGTCGCGTACTTTAATAACGTAACTGCCGCCGCTTTGCGCGTTGTTTTGCAGCCAAATCAGTTTTTCGGCAAGTCCGTTTCCTTGAACGCCTGATTTATCATCGTCGCGGTTACAGGATATAAAAAACAACGACAGCGTCGCAATAAGCGCAGACAAAACTGAAAACGTTTTAGTATTCTTCATAAAAACTCCTTTGCGGCATTGCCGTATAAACTTTGTAAAAATCATAATTATTCCCCTCCCCTTGTGTTTTTTTCAATAGAAAGAAGTAGCAATAAAAGATTTATAAGCGTAAATAAAGTGAACAGAAACAATATTGCGGAAATTGCGGCGCCAATAGCCATATTTCTCGCTGCTGAACCGAGTTTTAGTTCGGTGCCAAGAAAATCTATGCCGCGCATTTTTTCCGTCTTTAAATTCCAAAAAGCGTTTGTATATTCATAAACCTTTTCGGGTTCTTTTTTCTCCGCTTCAATTATTATTTCGGACAAATTTTTCAAGAAAACTTTTTTCTCTCTGTCCGTTTTAAATTCGTCGAGCCATTTTTCAAGAACCGCCCTGTTTTTTTCGTGTTTGCCGAAATATCTTTCGACATCTTGCGGAACCTCCGTCTGTTTTTTTGCCTTTGTTTCCTTTTCGGGATAAACGTTGTTTAACACGTCCGAAAAAGAAATATTTGCTTTTGAATTTTGTCTAACATCGTAAGTAACGACGAAAATTAAACAGCCGACTATTGCCAAAAGCAGAATAAACGCGCCGATAAAAGCGGCTATTCTTACAATAGGGAAAAAGCAAAAACGTTCTACCTTTGATAAAATGGCAGTTCCCTCCAACATAGTAATCTCCTCTCTAAAGATTATGATTGCTTTTTAAGGCAATCGTTTATTATGATACAACTATTAAAAAAAATCAATTTTGTTTCCGTAAAACGCAAATCTTTACGCAATATTCGTAAAAACGTTCACGACGTCTTCGTCGTCTTCTATTTTGTCGAGCAAAATTTCGGATTTTTCGTATTCCTCTTCGGAAAGTTCCACAGGATTTGTCGAAATTCTTTGCAAAGTCGCTTTTTTGGGAGCGATGCCAAGTTTTTCCAAACCTTTTGAAAGATTGCCAAATTCGGTATAGTCGCCGTAAAGATAAATCGTATCGTCCGTCTCTTCCAAATCCTGCAAACCGAAATCTATAAGTTCCAATTCCATAGAATCGACGTCTATTCCTGCGCGTTTTTCTATCTCAAAAACCGCTTTTCGCGTAAACATAAATTCCAATGCGCCGTTTTGCAAAAGATGTCCGCCGCATTTGTTAAAATACGACTTTATATTCGCGACGGTTCGCGCGTTGTTGTCGGTCGCGCATTCGATAAAATATTGAACGCCGTTTGCGCCTTTGCCCTCAAAAGTAACTTCGCTTATCGTATCGGCGTCTTTTCCTTGCGCTCTTTTTATTGCGGCGTCAATGTTGTCTTTTGGCATATTTTCCGCTTTGGCGTTAAGAATCGCGGCGCGCAATTTCGCGTTCATTTCGGGGTCGGGAACGCCTTCTTTTGCCGCAAGCGTAATCGCTTTCGATAATTTGGGGAACAATTTCGACATCTTGTCCCATCTCTTCATTTTTCTTTCTTTACGAAACTCAAACGCTCTTCCCATAATAAAAATCCTTTTGAATTTGGTTTATTTTTTATAATTTTGGAGTGAAAATAATATTTGGCGACACAAAATATTATTTTATTCGACGGCAAAATATTATTTTTGCGAAAAAAAGGATAAATTTATGTCGAAAAAATATAGAAAATTACGGCACGATATAGCGTATGTTCTTCTTTTAACGCTCGTTTTTATCTCAAAAAAAATACCGCGATTTTTGGGATTGATGCTTTTCGGATTTTTGGGGTTTGTCTTCGGTTTTATCCTGAAAAAAGAAAGAAATATTGCGCGAAAAAACCTAAAAAGAGTATTTGCCGATTACGACGACAAACGAATAAACAAGATAACGAACGGAGTTTTTATAAACGCGGGAAAATCGTTTTTCGACAGCGTAAAAATTCCCGAATATTCAAAAGAAAAATTTTTGAAAATCGCACGTTTTTACGACGAAAAATCGGCGAAAGAAACGCTTGCGAACCCAAACGGCGTTGTAGTTTTAGCGGCTCATTTGTCGGCGTTTGAATTGCAAACGCAGTTGGTAGCGGTCGTATTGCCAAAAATAATGACGATAGGTTCAAGATTGTTCGACGGAAGAGTAGACGATATTTTTGTGAAACTTCGCAAAAGAAACGGAGTTGAATATTACGACCGCGACGGCGGAATAATGAACGTTTTAAGAAATTTAAAAAAAGGTTTTATTTTCGGCGTTTTAGTCGACCAAGACGCGACAAACGAAGGAGTTTTCGCCAATTTTTTGGGAGAAGAAGCATATACGCCGTTTATTCCCGTGAAAATCGCAATTCGCAACGATATTCCGCTTACTTGGGGATTTTTGATTCGCGAAAAAGGCGACAAATACGCGCTTCATATTGAAAAAGCACAGATTATTAAAACCGAAAACGAAATGGAAACTTATATCTTAAACTTGGAAAAATTTAACGAAAAACTCGGCGAATTTATTAAAAAATATCCTGAACAATGGGTTTGGATGCACAACAGATGGAAACGAAAACCAAAAGATTTTTCGCCCGAATTATCAATTTCTTACTATAAAAAAGGAGAAGAAAAATGAAATTATCAGTGTCTTTGGCAAAGCGAAGTTATCCGATTTTTATCAACGAAAACGCGGATTTTTATCAATTGGTCTTGGAAAATTGCCCCGCGACAAAATATATAATTATCACTAACGAAACCATTGCGGGAATTTACGAAAATCATTTGTCGGATTGGAAAAGAAATCTGCCAAATTCGTCTTTAATTGTTATTGCGGACGGCGAAAAATACAAAAATATGCGAACTTTAAACAGTATTTTAGACGAAACGTTTAGGTTAAATCCCGACAGAAAAGCGGCTATTATCGCGTTTGGCGGCGGAGTTATAGGAGATATTGCAGGATTTGCGGCGTCGATATTTTTGCGCGGAATAAATTACATTCAAGTGCCGACGACTCTTTTGGCGATGGTCGACAGTAGCGTCGGCGGAAAAACGGCGGTAAATCACAACAGCGGAAAAAATTTAATAGGAAGTTTCCATCAGCCGAAACTTGTTTGGATAGATACGAAATTTTTGGACACGCTCGACGAACGGCAATATTTGGCGGGCTGCGGCGAAATTGCAAAATACGCATATATCGGCGGAAAAAAAACGTTCGATTTTATAAGCGAAAATTTTGAAAATATTTGCCGTCGCGATAAAAAATTAACGGTAGAAGCCATACAAAAATCCATAGAAATAAAAGCGGAAATCGTGGGCAAAGACGAAACCGAAACGGGAGTTAGGGCATTGCTGAATTTTGGACACACTTTCGCGCACGCTTTTGAAAAAATTTACGGATACGGAACTCTTTTGCACGGCGAAGCGGTAACGCTTGGAATTATTTGCGCGGTAAAACTTGCCGAAAGAACGAATTTGATAAAGAAAAAACGCGCAAGTATAATAAAATCGTCGCTGAAAATGCTGAAAAAACCCGTTATTCCGCACAAAGTTACGTCAAACGCGATTTATCGGGCAATGCTTTCGGACAAGAAAAAAGCGGACGGAAAACTAAATTTTATACTTCCCGTCGCTTTGGGAAAATCGCAAATTATTAAAAACGTCGACAAAAAAAACGTAATTTCGGTGCTTGACGAGGAATTTGACTCTTGGATATTTTAGTAAAAAACATAAAAAAAATTGCGATAATCGCAACGCTTATTTTTTGCTCGAACCTTTTGGCAAACGACAAATCGGTATTTTCGCAAACTCCCGAAGAAGCCGACAAAAAAATTTACAATCCCGTATTTACGGCGTCGCTTTCGCTTGTTCCGGGCGGCGGGCAACTTGCGACAAAAAACTTCGCCAAAGGATTTTTATTTTTAGGAACCGAAGGAATTATCGGCTGGATTTCCGTCAGAGGGTGGGTGGATTATCACGAGAGTTTTGACAAAATTTATTTGTCTCGCGATTCGTTAAACGCGGCAAAATATAAAAACGCGGACACGGCTTATTGGGCGAATGCCGTCGCGCTTGCCGAATACGACAATTTATTTGAAAAAGTGCGATATTACAACGCTTCGGCGCTGTTTGGAGCGATAGGAATTTGGAATATTTTGGACGCGGTTGGCGTTTCAAACGCCGTGAAGGGCGCGCAAAATCCAAATCCGCGAAAGGCGATGGCGCTGTCGGCGATTCCGTTTTCGGGCGCGGGACAGTTTTACAACGGCGAATGGTTTAAGGCGGGGCTTGTAATCGCTACGCAAACGGCGTTTGTTTTCGGCGGAACGCAGTTTCAATATTTAATGTATAAATCGCAAAAATACGTCGAGGATTTAAACCGAAACAGAGAAGAAAATTCTTCGCCGCGAATCGATAATAATTGGCGCAATAATTACGAAAACGCGGCGCGAAGACGAACAATGTTTTTCTGGTATTCGATAATATTTTATATGTACGGAATGACGGACGCATACGTAGACGCGTCGTTGAGCAATTTTGAAAAAAAATTCGATATTTCCGCGTCTTTTTCGCCGATAGAAAATGAAATAGCGTTTGGATTTGTGTTTAAGTTTGGTTCAAGATAAGTTAAACATTTAAAAAGTTTCAATTTTTTCATATTTTCCCCCTCTACTTTCTCATAAAATACAATGCGCCATTTATATAATGTATAAATCTAAAAAATTAGGATAAT
>Ga0182485_1051_pt1 | contig 14397 bp, 6 predicted proteins | sample TergutMp193P3_FD_120825 | JGI IMG/M metagenome (GOLD analysis project Ga0182485, IMG submission 120825)
GTTTGTTTGGTCATAGAAGTAATTTGGTTAAGCGAGGCGGATATTTCCTCCAAACTGCTTGCCTGCTGACTTGCTCCGCTCGCCATTGCCTGCGATGCGTTAGATATTTCTCCCGACGCGCCGGTTATCTGATTTGAGCCCGAAGAAAGTTCGTCTATCGCTTTTGTAATGGGTTTAACTATGGAATTTATAATGAAAACGCTCATTATTATTCCAAAAATTATCGCTAAAATCAAAAGGACTACCATAATTATTGAATTTGTGTCCATTTGTCCTACGGTTTGCATTGCCAAGCCCGAACTTCTATATACAAGCGTATCCATCATTTCCGTTACGTCTTCGCTGAACGTTCCTATCATACTCAACTGTTTTTTGTACGTTTCGTTGCGATGTTGCTGTAAAACTACGTATTCTTCAAAATCGTCGAAATATTCGTCGAAATCCTTTTTTACTTCGTTAAGTCGAGTTCTAAATTCGTTGGAAACCGTGTTGGAATTTATAATTTCGTCCAAAAGCGCGGCGTCCGCTTTTCGCGCAATCGTTATTTCTGCGGCTCCCGACGTATCTATGCTTTGAAGAAAACGGTTGAGTTTAATTCGCGTTCTCATCAAATCGAAGGAAAATTTAAGCAAATCGTCTCTGTCTTTTGTGCTGGAACTGTTAAGTCCTTCGTCTCTTTGCGTGCTCATTTCGTCTCTTATTTTTATCGCGTCTTCGGTTACTTTGTCGCCTATGACGGAAAACATTTCCTTTTCTTTGTTCTGTTTGAGACCAAAGTCAAATATCGAATCGCAAAGTTGGGTTAAAATTTTCACTTCCGGCTCGATTTTTGCAATACTTAACGGAAAAAATTTTAATCCTTTCGCCGTTTTTGTCAGTTCTTGCGCTTTTTTAATTTCTTCGGCAAGCGTATCCAACCACTCTCTGGCTTCTTTTGCGGAAGCGGGGTCGGACGTATAAGTAAACGTGCGGATTGCCGCGCGAAAGTTTCCTTTCGAATCCAAAATATCCCCTGCGGACTTTACCGCGGGAAGCACTTCGTGGGCGGTATATGCGGAACTTGCTTTCGCTGAAAACATATTTATCACGCCGACGATTCCTACAATAGCCATAAAAATAAACAATACGGCTGCGAGCGCTGCGATTTTCGCGCTCAATTTTAGTTTTTTAAACATAAGACACTCCTTGTAAAACAGTTAAACAAAACTTTTCTTGTTAAAAACAAGAAATTTACCCTAAATTTTAAGGCGGCAAATCCGCGTTTGATTTTAGTTTTTGCGCGCAAAAAAACTAAAATCAAATAACGGGAAACCCATTATTTTCTTTTTTGGAAATATTTTGAGAATTCGACAATAGAATTTGAGAACCGGAGAATACGTCGCAAATTTATGCCGCTAATAAAATTTATATGTAACTAATATAATTTATGCCAAAACGAAAATGCGGAATTTTTTTTAATTTTTTTTAATTTTTTAAAAATAATTTTTATTTTCTCTTATAAAAGACGAAAACAGCCGCCTGAAAATAATTCCAAACGGCTGTTTTTTTAGTAAAATTTGCGAATTTCTTTGAAAATTTTAATAGTCGCCGAAATTCTTGTCGTCGTTAAACGTAATCATTTTTTCACTTTTTCGCACCGACGGCATATTTGCGGTTATGGATTTATGCGACCTGCCGCTTCCCGCGTTGTAACCTCCCGCGGCGTATCGTGTTGTCGGCGTTGCTCGCATTATTCCTCTTTCTCTTTCGGCTCTTTCCATTGCGCCCGCGACGACGGTTACCAAATCGCCGACCAAATCGTTTATGGAAAGCGCTTGTGCGCTTAACTCTTCGCTACTTGCCGCTAACTCTTCGCTTTGGCTCGCGTTTGCCTGCGTTACTTGGTCAAGATTTCCTATTGCGGTATTTACCTGCGAAATTCCGTTTGACTGTTCGTCGGCGGCTTTAGAAATTTCGGTTACGATAACCGCTATCTTTTTTGCCGCTTCCGTAATTTTTCCTATTTCAAGCGATGTTTCTTCCGCCAAAGTTACGCCTTGCTGACTGCTGTTTTGCGAATCTTCTATTAAGATAGACGTTTTTTTCGCGCTTTCCGCGCTTCTTTGCGCCAAATTTCTCACCTCTTCCGCGACGACGGCAAATCCTTTGCCCGCTTCTCCCGCTCTTGCCGCTTCAACAGCCGCGTTTAACGCGAGTAAGTTTGTTTGAAAAGCAATTTCGTCAATATCTTTAAGAATTTTTGCGGTTTCGTTGCTCGACGCTTGAATTTCTTCTACCGCGTCTTGCAAACGGCGCATCGCTTTTTCTACGCCTTCTTGTCCCGTCGCGGCTTGCGCTACCAAACCTTCCGCGTTTTTGGCGTTGTCGGCGGTTTGTTTTGTCATTGAGGTAATTTCGTTAAGCGAGGCGGAAATTTCTTCCAAACTGCTTGCTTGCTGACTTGCTCCGCTCGCCATCGACTGCGACGCTTTCGATATTTCTCCCGACGCGCCCGTTATCTGATTTGACCCCGAAGAAAGTTCGTCTATCGCTTTGCTTATCGGGTGAACAATAGAATTTATAATGAAAACGCTCATTATTATTCCCGAAATTATCGCTACGATTAACAAAATTACCATAATTATTGAACTGAAATTCATTTGTCCCGCGGTTCCCATCGCTAAATCCGAATTTCTTTTTACCAATGTTTCCATCATATCGGTTACGTCTTGGCTGAACGTTCCTACTAATTCCAACTGTTGTTTGTTCAAATCGCCGCGGCGCAACTGTATTTTTACGTATTCGCCGAAGGATTTGTTATACTCGTCAAAATCCTTTTTTAAGCCGATAGTACGATTTTTGAACTCGTCGGAGATTGTTTTGGAATTTATAATTTCGTCCAAAATCGCGTTGCCTTCTTTGCTGAATTCAATTATTTCTGCGGCTCCTGCGGTATCGACGTTTTGAAGAAATTTATTTACTTTAATTCGCGTGTTCAGCAAATCAAAGGTGAATCCAAGCAAGTCGTCTCTGTCTTTTGTAGACGAACTATTAAGCCCCGCGTCTCTTTGCGTACCCATATCGTCTCTGATACTTACCGCGTCGACGGCTATTTTGGTTCCTATGACCGCAAGCGCGTCTTTTTCTTTGCCCTGCATAAATCCGAGCGCAAATATAGAATCGCAAAAACTTCTTAAAGTTTTTAATTCGGGTTCGATTTTCGCGATACTTATCGGAAACGCTTTTAAGCCCGTCGCGGTTTTTGTTAGTTCGTGCGCTTTTTTAACTTCTTCGTCCAGCGTGTCTATCCACGCTCTGGCTTCTTTTGCGGAAGCGGAATCCGACGTATAAGTAAACGTGCGAATTGCGACGCGGAAACTTCCTTTCGAATCCAAAATATCTCCTGCGGATTTTACCGCGGGAAGCACTTCGTGGGCGGTATAGGCGGAACTTGCCCGTGCCGAAAACATATTTATAACGCCGACGATTCCTACTATAGCCATAAAAATAAATAATACGGCTGCGAGCGCGGCAATCTTCGCGCTCAATTTTAGTTTTTTAAACATAAAAAACTCCTCTCTAAAATAACAGTTAATCCATTATTTTTCTTTTCTGAAAACATTTTAAAAACACAACTTTTTTGGTTTAATGAACCGGATAATATATCGCAAATTCCTGTTTTCTTGTAACAAATAAAAATTATAAACGGTAAAATAATATTTGCCAAAACAAAAATGCGAAATTTTTTGAAATTTTTTTATTTTTTTGTGAAATTAAGTAAAAACTGCGAAATCGCGCCGCAAATTTTAGTATATTTATATAAAAAAAAGGAGTGAAAAATAATGCTTGATAAAGAATTTAGTTATTATCTTGACCATCAAAACGAACTTTTAAAGACGTACAGCAATCGTTTTTTGGTAATTATCGGCGAAAAAGTTGTCGCCGATTACGGCAGTATGGCGGAAGCATACGCGAAAGCGTCATCCAAATATGAATTGGGAACTTTCCTTATTCAAGAATGTACTCCCGGCGAAGAAGCATATACTCAAACGTTCCATTCAATGGTAGCATTCGGCTAAAATATGAAAAAATTAAAGAAACCGACGGTACACGCGCTAACAAGTCCGTTTCATAAGGGATTGTCTCGCCGTATCGTTACGCCCGTTGCAATTACAAATATTTCCACAAAAGAAACGCGCTTTACCGAAGGCATTTGGGACACGGGCGCAACGGGTTCGGTTATTACAAAATCGACAGCCGCCGCGCTTGGCTTGCCGCCCATTGCTAAAATGCGCGTTCGCGGAGTTCACGGAGATAGAATAGTAAACGCTTATTATGTAAATATTACTCTTGACAATAAAAATATTACTTTGGACGCACGAGTAACCGAATGCGACGAGTTGTCCGCCGATAATACGCTGGGAATGCTAATTGGAATGGATATTATTACTATGGGAGATTTTGTTATTACAAATTATAAAGGCGATACCTCAATGTCTTTCAGAATACCGTCTTTGCAAAAAATTGATTTTGTTAAGGGCGCCGAACAGTAATTCGACGCCCTTTTTTAATCTTCTCAATAATTGCCGAAATCTTTATGGTCGTCGTCAAACGGAATAACTTCTTCGGGTTTAACCGCTTCTTGCTTTACGGTCGGTTGTTTTCCCGTAGGTCTCACGGCGGGTTGTACTGCCGTTTGCTTTACGGTCGGTTGTTTTCCCGTCGGTCTTACGGCGGATTGTACCGCCGTTTGTCTTATGGTCGTTTGTTTGCGCGTCGGCGGATTATAACCGATTGCCGGCACTGTTTTTGTGTGTCTGCTTAAAGTCATTCGGCTGTGAGTTTGCCGTTCAATTTTAGCGGCTTCTCCGTCGATAACGCCTACCAAATCGCACACCAAATCGTTCATTGTTATAGATTCCGAATTTAACTCTTCGCTACTTGCCGCCAACTCTTCGCTTTGACTTGCGTTTGCCTGCGTTATTTTGTCCACATTTCCTATGGAACCGTTTACCTGCGAAACGCCGCGCGCTTGTTCTTCGGCAGCCGTCGTAATTTCGGTTACGATAGCCGCAATTTTACTCGACGATTCCGTAATTTTTTCTATCGCAAGCGCAGTTTCTTCCGCCAAAGTTACGCCCTGCTGACTGCTTTTCTGCGAACTTTCTATTAAATCCGCCGTCTTTTTTGCGCTTTCGGATGTTCTTTGCGACAAATTTCTAACTTCTTCCGCGACGACCGCAAATCCTTTGCCCGCTTCTCCTGCGCGAGCCGCTTCAACAGCCGCGTTAAGCGCAAGTAAGTTTGTTTGGAACGCAATTTCGTCGATGTCTTTAAGAATTTTTGCCGTTTCGTTGCCCGAATGCTGAATTTCTACGACCGCTTTCTGCAAACGTTGCATCGCTTCGTGGCTGTCTTTTGTTTTTTCTACGCTGTCTTGAACCAAAGCGTCCGCGTTTTTGGCGTTGTCGGCGGTTTGTTTTGTCATACTCGTAATTTCGTTAAGCGACGCGGATATTTCTTCCAAACTGCTTGCCTGATGAGTTGCGTTGCCCGCAAGCGCCTGCGCGGAGTTCGATATTTCCGTCGCCGCGACGGTTACCTGTTCCGAACCGTTTGAAAGTCCTTTTATCGCCGTCGAAATGGGTTTTACTATCGAATTGATAACAAAAATGCTCATACCTATTCCCAAAACTATCGCTATACCCAACAAAATTAGAGAAAGAACCGCGCCCGTGTGCAAAAAGAACGCCATTTTTCTGGCTTTTTCCAAATTTCTGTCGGACACTCTGCCGATTAACGTATCTACGTCTTCGTTAAAAAGCGCTATTTCTTGCGCTTGTTTTTCAAAAAGCAGGTTTCGTTCCACAGACAAAGTTACGTATCTGGCGAAATGTTCAAGATACGTATCCATTTTTGCGCCTATGTTTTTGGCAAAAAAGTCCTTGTACTCGTGATGCAAAGTCGGCGAACTCATTAGCGCCTGAACTATGGAAAAGTCCGTCTGCGATTTTGCGTATGCGTCGGATACTCCCGAAGTGTCGTTAGTATAAAGAACTGCGTTAAACGAAATAAGCGTTCTTGCGACGGTCGAAGTAAAATTGGACATATTTTCAACGTCAAAAAGCGCCGAACGGTGTCCTCCGCTGTGCGTGTCTTTGTACATATCCATTTTCATTTCGTCTATTCTGTCCATAATTTCTATGCCGAAAGGAATCAAAAACGATTTTATTTCGTTCTGTTCTTTTCCGTGTTCAAAAACCGAATCCGAAAGAATTTTCAACTGTCTTTCTTCGGGTTCGAGTTTTGCGAGAATAATTGGAAGGTCGGGCAGGTCGTCCGCCGTTTTCAGTAATTCGTGCGCGTTTTTAAATCTCTCTTCTATAACGCCAAATGCGTCGTTTGCCAGCGCCGCGCTTTTATCGCTGGAAGAAAGGGTAAATTCTCGAAGATTCGTCCGCAAATCTCCTTTGTCCGATAAAATACCGGACGCGATTTTTATAGCGGGAAGCGCTTGGAACGCAATTTGCGTCGCCGATTTGCTTGCCGAATAAGAATTTATTGCCGACGCTATTCCTAATATAGTCGTAATAACTAATAATATCGCCGCCAGAGCCGTAATCTTCGCGCTCAATTTCAATTTACTAAACATAATACCCTTTCTTCGTTTAACTTTATTTTAACCCAAATCAATAATCTCCATAATTCTTGTTGTCGTCGTCAAACGGAATAACGTCTTCCGACGACTTTACGGCTTCGGTTACCGCAGTTTGCCTTATTGCGGTTTGCCTTGTTGCCGTTTGTCTCGTCGTATTTCTTACAGCGTCTTGCTTAACGGTGCCTTGCTTGCCCGTCGACGACGGATGATAATCTATTGTCGCTACGGCGGGCTGTTTCATCGTCGTTTTGAATCGCAAACTTGTGGGCGCTTTATGCTGCTGTCTTGCCTGTTTTGCGGCTTCTCCGTCAATAATTCCCACCAAATCGCCTACCAAATCGTTCATAGAAACCGCTTGCGAGTTCAACTCTTCGCTACTTGCCGCCAACTCTTCGCTTGAACTTGCGCTCGACTGCGTTACTTGGTCCATATTTCCTATTGCGCCGCTAACTTGCGAAACGCCTCGCGCTTGTTCTTCGGTCGCGCTTGTAATTTCGGTAACAATCATCGCTATTTTTCCCGACGATTCCGTAATTTTCGTAACCGCCGCCGCCGCTTCTTCCGCCAAAGTTACGCCCTGCTGACTACTTTTTTGCGAACCTTCAATTAAATCGGCGGTTTTCTTTGCGCTTTCCGCGCTTCGTTGCGCTAAATTTCTAACTTCTTCGGCGACGACCGCAAATCCTTTGCCCGCTTCCCCTGCGCGAGCCGCTTCAACAGCCGCGTTAAGCGCGAGTAAGTTCGTTTGGAACGCAATTTCATCGATATCTTTAAGAATTTTTGCGGTTTCGTTACTTGATTTTTGAATGCCTACAACCGCTTCCTGCAAACGAGTCATCGCTTCTTGGGTATTTTTTGCGCCGACTACGCTGTCTTGTACCAAAGCGTCGGCGTTTCGCGCATTGTCGGCGGTTTGTTTTGTCATAGACGTAATTTCGTTAAGCGACGCGGAAATCTCTTCCAAACTGCTTGCCTGTTCGCTCGCTCCCGCCGCAAGAGATTGCGCCGTGTTCGATATTTCTCCCGCCGCAGCCGTTACTTGGTCGCTTCCTTGCGAAAGTCCGTCTATCGCAAGCGAAATGGGTTTTACTATCGAGCGAGTGATTAAAACGCTCAAAATCATTCCTAAAATAATAGCCGCAAAAAGCAAAACGAAAGTCAAAATAAGTCCCAAATGAAGCGTCGCCGCCGCGCTGTGCGTTTTTTCCATATTGTGGCTTATAACCTGTTCTATCAGAGTATCCACGACGGCGTTTAAATCTTGCATACGGGCGGTTTGTTTAACATACGCCCTGTAGCGCGAATCCTGTATGCCTACAAATTCGCTTAACTGGGCAAAATACGCTTCGAGGTCCTTTTTCGCCTGCGCCATTCTTTTAGTCATTTCGCCGTGAAACGTTTGCGATTCGATAAGTTTTTCAGCCGCTTCTACGCATTGTTTTTCGTATCTATAAATTTCCGATTGTCCGGAAGTGTCTACCGTTTGCAAAAATTTATTTACGGCGACTCGCAAGCGCATAATGTCCGCGTATAATTCAAATATTACGTCGCGGTCTTCGCGAGACGTAGAGTTAATGCCTTTTGCCGCGTCGGCGCTAGCGTCGTTTCGCAGTTGATAAAGGTCTTCGGAAAGTTTTGCGCCAATGCCCGCAAACTGTCCTTCCAATTCGGTTTGTCTTGCTCCGAAAGCGAAAATCGAGTCGGAAATCGTTCTCAATTCTTTTTCAAAAGGTTCCATTTTGGTTAAAAGCGGCGGAATTTCGGCAAGGTCTTTTGCGCCGTCCAAAAGTTTTCGCATATCGACAAAATGTCCTTCTATGCTGTTAAAATAGGTTATGGCGGTTTTTGCCATTTCGGGATTGTCCGTAAATGTAAAATCGCGCAAAGGTACTCGTAGATTGCCCTTGTCGGACAAAAGTTCCGACGTGAACTTGATTGCAGGCAACGCCTCGTCGGCAATATCTTCCGACGTTGAAGCCGCAGTTAGCATATTAAACGCCGCGACTCCTCCCAAAATAATGGTGATAAGCAGTAATGCCGCGGCGAGCGCCGTAACTTTCGCGCTCAATTTCAACTTGTTAAACATAACTTCACTCCTTTTAAGTAGTTAAAAAAAACAATTTATAACAATAAAATATTCGCACATTTGGAGTTCAGTATTTTTAAACGCCATTGTATAAAAATACAATTTTTTAGTAAAAACGTCGTAAAAACGCTGTAAAACGGCAATAAAATAATTATTGCCGCAACAAAAACAAGTAAAAAATTAAATTTTTTGCAAAAATTTTGTAACATTTTTAAAAATTGCGAAAAAAGCGGGTAAAAATTAACGCAATTTATTAAAAAAAATCAATAACTTCCGAAATCTTTATTGTCGTCGTCAAACGGAATAACGTTTTCGGGTTTTACCGCGTCCTGTTTTATAGTCGCCTGTTTTATAGTCGCTTGCTTTGTAGTCGGACTTACCGCGTCCTGTTTTATAGTCGCCTGTTTTCCCGTCGGTCTTACGGCGGATTGCACGGCGGTTTGCCTAATTGCTGTTTGCCTTATTGCGGTTTGTCGGACGGTCGCTTGTTTTGTCGTCGACGGATTATAAGAAATCGCCGCCATTTGTTTCGTATGCCTGCTTGAAGCCATAGACGTTTGTTTTTGCCGCGCCGCTTTCGCTTCTTCGCCGTCTACAACGCCGACCAAATCGCCTACCAAATCGTTCATAGTCATCGCTTGCGAACTCAATTCTTGCGAACTCGCCGCCAATTCTTCGCTCTGACTCGCGTTACTCTGCGTTACTTGGTCCATATTCGCCACCGCGCCGTTTACCTGCGAAACGCCGCGGGCTTGTTCTTCCGCCGCGCCGGTAATTTCGGTTACGATAACCGCGATTTTGCTTGCGGAATCCGTAATTTTTCCTATCGCTTCGGCGGTTTCGTTTGCCAAAGTTACGCCCGCTTGGCTATTTTTTTGCGAATTTTCTATAAGTTCGGCGGTTTTTTTCGCGCTTTCGGCGCTTCTTTGCGCTAAATTTCTAACTTCTTCGGCGACGACTGCAAATCCTTTGCCCGCTTCTCCCGCCCGAGCCGCTTCAACAGCCGCGTTTAACGCGAGTAAATTTGTTTGGAACGCAATTTCATCTATATCTTTAAGAATTTTTGCGGTTTCGTTGCTCGATTTTTTTATTCCTTCTACCGCTTCTTGCAAACGTTGCATCGCTTCTTGACTTTCTTTCGCTTTTTGCACGCTGTCCTGAACTAAAACGTCGGCGTTTTTGGCGTTGTCGGCGGTTTGTTTGGTCATAGACGTAATTTGATTTAGCGAAGCGGAAATCTCTTCCAAATTGCCCGCCTGTTCGCTCGCTCCCGCCGCAAGAGATTGCGCCGCGTTAGATATTTCTCCCGAAGCGGTAGTAACGTGTCCCGAACCCGAAGAAAGTCCGCTTATCGCCGCAGAAATAGGACCGACAATGGAACGCGCAACTAAAACGCTCAATACGACTCCCGCAATTATAGAAACAAGTATTAAAACAAGCATAACTATAACTCCCGTTTTAAGCGACACAGCCGCCGCGTCCGCCAAAGTCGTATTTCTTGTGATAACTTTGTTTATTAGAGTATCTACGCCGTCGCTAAAATCGGCAAGCATAGATAATTGTTTGTCGCGAAACAAATTTCTCTGCATATTCAACACTTCATATCTCTCAAACATAACGAAATAATTCTGAAATTCCTGTTTTAACGCGCCGATTCTTTTTAGAAAATCGTGCGAAAGCGTTTTTGAGTCGAGCAAAATGTCAAAATGGCGCGTGGATTCTTTCGCAAATTCTCTAACCTGTTCTAATCCGCTCGTGTCCGTCGCCAAAAGAAATCTGTTTACTCTCGTAGTTCCCTTTGAAATGTCGGTAAAAAGATAAAACATAATGTCGCGGTCTTTGGCTATGGAAGTGTTCATTCCCGCGTCGCGTTCGGTGTTCATATCGGTTCTTATCTGTTCGGCTTCCGCCGTCAATATGTCGGACGAAGATTCAAATTTCGCTTTCAATTCGTTTTGTTCTATCGCCAATAAAAAAACCGAGTCGGTTATGGTTACCAAAGTTTTTTCGTCGGGTTCCAATTTTCTTAAAAGTTGAGGAATAAGAGGCAGGTCGTCGGCGGTTTTCAATAATTCGTGAAAATCCATAAAACGCGCTTCAATATTTTCAAATCCCGTTCTTACTTCCGGAATAAGTTCGGCGTTTGACGTGCGGCTAAAATCGCGAAGCGCAACTCTAAAATCTCCAAAATCCGATAAAAGATGCGACGCTATATTTATTGCGGGAAGCGCCTGATAAGCCGTTTGCGCCGACGCTCTGTTTGCCGAAACCATATTTAAGCCCGCTATAAATCCGATAATAACGGCAATGGCGATTAACGCCGCCGCCAGCATAGTAATTTTTGCGCTTAATTTTAATTTGTTGAACATAAAATAACAACTCCTTGTAAAAATAAAAAAATAAAAGGACAAATTTATCGTTTGCCGTTTTTTAAAAAATACATAAGCAAATATATAACGCTTGCCCCGCGAAAATACGAAAGTAATGTTTGAAAAATCAATAGAAAACGTAAAATTTTTGCAAAATTATGCTTTTTTATCTTAAATATTGTATAAAATTCACAACTTTACTGCGACAACCATACCGAATTTACCGAAGAATGCGCGTTTAATTTGTCCAAAAATACGTAGGAGTTATTTACTTTTACGTTTTGGCTTTTCAATTCAAATTCCGAACCGCTTTCCGAAACGAAATGAACGCTCAAAGAACAATCGCCTTTTTGATTCGCGCAAATTTTAACGATTTCGTCGAGATTTTCTTCTTTTAATTTATCGAGCGACAATTCCAAATGAACTTTGTTTAAGAAAGAACGAGCGTCTTCTATCGGAATTATTTTGTCGGCGGTTATTTTTACGCTGACTCCGTTTTCCGCGCTTTCGCTTTCTTTTTCGTTTTCGCCGATTTCGACGGAAGTTCTGCCTTTTACGACTATTATTTTATCTTTTTGCGTAAATTCGGAATACGCCGAATATTTGTCCGCCCAAAGCGCGATTTCGGATTTTATTCCGTAAATATCTTCTAAAGTTAAAAACGCGAAAGAACGTCCGTCTTTTTTTGAACTTAAAACTTTTCTGTCGGTTATTATTCCCGCGATGCTTTGCGTGGTTTCGTGCAATTTCATTAAATTGGAAAATTTTACGCCGTTTGAAAACGAATTTTCATTGTCTTCAAAACCGTTTTCGTCGTTTTCGCCTTTTTCCAAGCCGAGTTTGAGCGTAGAAATTCCGTCGATTTCGTATTTGTATTTATCTAACGGAGAGCCGCTTGCGTAAAATCCCAAAACGGCGCGTTCGCATTGAAGTTTGTAGTCAAAATTCCATTCTTCCAAATTTGGAATTTTCGGCGGCGTTATTACGTCCTGAACTCCGCCGAACATTGAAACCTGATTGCTCGTTTTTTCTTCTTTAATCGCTCTTCCGTATGCGTTTGCCGCTTCTATGACTTCAAAATGTTGCGAGCGGGTCATTGCGAAACAATCGAATGCGCCCGAATAAATTAAACTTTCGATGGCGGTTTTATTTACTATGCTCAAATCGACGTTTGCGCAAAAATCGAAAAAGTTCTCAAAATTGCGACCGAGTTCGTTTCGAGCGTTTACTATATTGTCCGCCGCTTTTTCGCCGACGCCTTTTATCGCATTAAATCCCACGACGATATTTTTTCCTTGAATCGCGCAAATTTTCTGCGAAACGTTTATGTTCGGCGGCAAAATTTTTATTCCCATACGCTCGGCTTCGTTTCTTGCGGTAACAAATTTATCGCTTTGTCCCATCCGCGAAGTAACGACCGCCGCCATATATTCCGTCGGAAAATGCGCTTTTAAATACGCGCTTTGATACGAAATATGCGCGTAAACGCAGGCGTGCGCCTTGTTGAAACCGTAAGACGCGAACTTTTCCATATCAGCCCAAATTTTTTCGGCAGTTTTTTCTTCTATGTTTTTTCTTTTTGCGCCTTCTATAAATTTCGGATGCATTTCTTCCATTTTGTCGTGCAGTTTTTTACCCATCGCCTTGCGCAGTTCGTCCGCTTGTCCCATAGTAAAATCGCCGATTTCCCGCGCAATGCTCATAACTTGTTCCTGATATACGATAAATCCGTAAGTAACGTCGAGAATCGGCGCGAGTTTGGGATGATGATAAGTAATTTTTCGTTTGCCGTGTTTCGTTTCTATAAGCGGTTCAATATTGTCCATAGGACCGGGGCGATACATAGCCGTCATAGCAGTCAGGTCTTCTATGCTGTTTGCCTTTAATTGTTTTAAGTATTTTCGCATTCCCGGCGATTCAAACTGAAATATTTCGACAGTATTCGCCTTTTGAAAAATTTCTTTGAAAGTAAATTCGTCGTTTTCGTCGATATCTTTCCAAAGGTCTATCGTTTTTTTGTGGTTCAATTTTATCAAATCCGTCGCGTCTTTTAGAAGCGTTAATGTGCGCAGTCCCAAAAAGTCCATTTTTATCATTCCGCAATCTTCTATGTAATGCATATCAAATTGCGAAACGACCGGCTTGTCGTCGCCCGCTTGTTTTGAAACGGGCGTCCAATTTCTAACGTCGCTGGGAGCGATAACCACGCCCGCCGCGTGAACTCCGGGTTGACGGGCAAGTCCTTCAAATTTTATGGCGTACTTAAATAATTCTTCGTATTGCGGATTTTCCCTGATTTTCGTTTTAAGTTCTTCGTTCGCTTCAATCGCCTGTTTTATGGTCAAGTCGCCTGTTTTTATTCGCTGATAATTCTTGTCTTTTTCCGCTTTTTTATCTTCCAAATCGTTTGCCGCCGAAAGTCCGTCGCCAATAAGTTTTGCCAAAATATTCGCTTCGTTAAGCGGAATTTCCATAGTTCTCGCGACATCTTTTACAGCCATTTTCGCCTGCATAGTGCCAAAATTTACTATTTGGCAAAAATTTTCTTTTCCGTATTTGTCGCGGCAATAATTCAAAATATCTTGTCTTTTGTCTTCCGCAAAATCCGAATCGACATCGGGCAGCGACACTCTTTCGGGATTCAAAAATCTTTCAAAAAACAGTCCGAATCTCAAAGGGTCTACGTTGCTTATTTCCACGCAATAACACACCAAAGAACCCGCCGCAGAACCTCTTACTCCGCGCAAAATTTCCAATTCGTCGGCTTTTTTCAAAAAATCGCGAACAATCAAATAATATCCCTGAAATCCCATTTTTATTATGGTTTCAAGTTCGTATTCCAAACGCTCTACGACTTCTTTTTCAAGCGGATTTTTATATAATTTTTTTGCGCCTTCGTATGCGATTTCGGTTAAATATTCCGCTTCTTTTAGCGCGTTATAAAATTCAGGCGAATTTTCGCCTTCCTTATCGATTTTCGCCGACCAAAATTTTGCTTTGCCGTCGTCTGTTTTTACCCAGTTTTTTATTTTTTCTATGAGTTCTTTGTGTTTTTCTTCGCTGAAATCGAATTTCGGCACTCCCGGACTTGGCATTTGCGCGTCGTTTTTAATTTTGATTTTTCCGCCGCAGCGTTTCGCTATCTCGTAAGTATTGCTAAACGCTTCGGGAATTTCGGGGAAAAGTTTCGACATCTCTTCGGGCGATTTCAAATAAAACTGGTCGGTCGAAAATTTATATCTGTTTGGATTGCTCAATTTGTCCTGCGTTTGCAAGGCGAGCAATACCTCGTGCGCCTGCGCGTC
>Ga0182485_1053_pt1 | contig 14281 bp, 9 predicted proteins | sample TergutMp193P3_FD_120825 | JGI IMG/M metagenome (GOLD analysis project Ga0182485, IMG submission 120825)
ATTAACTCTATAGTATTTGTGAATCATTATGAGTCAATGGTCGTCTGTTAAAACATCTCGCCTTTTATCCGCGCTGTTAAAAATCGGTTGGTCTGTAAAAAGACAAACGGGCTCTCACAAAACGCTGGAAAGACAGGGCTATCCCGATTATGTTTTCGCTTTTCACGACGGTACAGAAATCGGTCCTAAAATGCTTGCGAGGGTTGCCAAACATACCGGATTAACGATAAAAGATTTATAATCAACCTAATTTTATCGCAATCTCCGCATTGAGCGAAACCCAAGAACGCCGTTTTTGCGCGGCGCCTCTGTTTTTGCGGCAATTTTTTTATTTAGCAAATATTCAATTTATCGCGTCTCCCTTATCTATAACTATTTCATAACCCGCGTTTTTCACTCGCCTTTCAAGACAAAACTTACATTCGGCGGCTTCTTCGCCCGTGCATATTTTATTGTCGTAAAGCAAATATTCTTTGCGCACTTTTACGGGCGAAAGATTAGGCATAAGCACGTTTGCACCCGCGCAAAGTCCGCGTTCTCTGCCGTCGGGGGCGATTGTTCCAAGCGCGGTCGTCGCGGGAATAAGCGACTTTGGAAAAAACAAACGCAAGATGGCGACAAGCCGAAGAGTAAGCGCTACCGTTCCCGATTTTTTTGCGGAAAAAGGCGTATCTTTATGCGAAATAAAAGGTCCTATTCCAATCATAGACGGCTGTAATTTTTGCAAAAAACGCAAATCTTCTATTAAATTTTCGGTCGTTTGAAAAGGAGAACCGACCATAAATCCGCTTCCTACTTGAAATCCTAATTTTTTCAATTCAAAAAGACAATTTTTACGATTTTCAAGCGACATTTCCGGCGGATGAAGTTTCGCGTAATGTTCTTCGTTTGCGGTTTCGTGTCGAAGCAAAAATCTGTTTGCTCCCGCCTCGCGAAATTTTTTGTACGTATTAACAGATTTTTCGCCGACCGAAAGCGTAATTGCGCAATCGACGTATTTTTCGCGAATTTCTTTTATTATTTCGACCATTATTTTATCCGTAAAAAACGGGTCTTCGCCGCTTTGCAAAACAAAAGTCCTAAATCCGAGTCCGTATCCGTTTTCGCAACATTTCAGTATTTCGTCTTTTGTTAAACGATAACGATTTACCTTTGAATTTTGCGCCCGAATTCCGCAATAAAAACAGTTATTTTTACAATAATTTGAAAATTCTATAAGTCCGCGAACAAAAACTTTGTTTGAATAATATTTTTTTCTCACAAAATCGGCTTTTTCAAATAATTCTTTATCGTAAAAATCGGTTTCGAGTAAATTTTTCAATTCGTCGTCGGGCAAATTGCGCTCATTTAACAATTTTTCAACAATATTCATCGGTAAAATCTCCTAATTTTATAAATTTTTGCAAAAAAAATAATTTTTTTCACTTTATTATTGCGCAATAAAATATTTTATCTTATATAAATTTTAAATTTTTCAAAAGAAAAGTGGGTATTTTATGGGTACTGATACGGTTTCAGCGATATTTGACCTTGCGAGAATCTCCGTGCAAATAGGCGAAATAGAGTCGGTCAACGGCTGGACAATAGTCGGAATGGGAATGTTTGTAGTTCTTTTCTGTCTAATTATAATTTCTTTTACCGTCGCGCTTCTTCCGAGAATCCTTGAAGTAGTAAACAAAATTTTACCGGAAAACTCCGACGAAAAACATAAATCTTCCGCGCAAAAAGCGTCTTCTTCGCCCGTCGAAGCGGTCGCGGCGGCGGTGGCTATAGCGTATCATAATTATCACAACGCAGGAAAGTGAGGAAAATAGATTATGGACGTATTTTTACAAAATTTACTCGGTTTTTGGCATTCAACGGGCATATACGGCTTGACTCCCGGTCATATGATAATGATTGTAATAGGAAGCGTTTTCATTTATTTGGGAATTTCGAAAAATTACGAACCGCTTTTGCTTGTGCCTATCGGATTCGGCATAATTGTAGGAAATATCCCGATTACGCCGGGAATGCAACTTGGCGTTTACGACACGGGCGTAGTTGCCGACGGAGCGAATAAAGCGTATGGCGAAGGAAATATTTTTCTTAATAATAACGCAAGCGTGTTTTCTTACTTTTATTACGCCGTTAGAAACGGTATCTTTCCGCCGCTAATTTTCTTTGGAATTGGGGCTTTGACCGACTTTTCGACTATGCTTTCAAATCCAAAACTTATTTTGCTCGGCGGCGCGGCGCAATTTGGAATATTTTTTACGCTTGTCGGCGCATTGGCTTTGGGCTTTACTCCGCAAGAAGCGGGAAGTATCGGAATTATCGGCGGCGCGGACGGTCCTACGTCTATATTTTTAACGTCGAATCTTGCGCCGCATTTAATCGGTCCCGTGGCGATTGCCGCGTATTCGTATATGGCGCTTGTTCCTGTGCTTCAGCCGCCCGTAATGAATTTACTCACGACGAAAAAAGAACGTTTAATAAGAATGAAACCGTCGCGTTCGGTGCCAAAACGCGAAAGAATTTTGTTCCCGATAATAGTATTTTTGGTTTGCGCGATAATCGTTCCCGGTTCGCTTGTTTTGGTGGGAATGCTTATGTTTGGAAATTTACTCAAAGAATCGGGCGTAACGGAAAGATTGGCGGAAACGGCGCGAAACGCGGTTTTGGACACTTGTACGGCTCTTTTGGGAATTTCGGTGGGAGCGTCGACCGCGGCGCACGTGTTTTTGAAACCCGAATCCATAATGATTTTTGCGCTCGGAGCGGTATCTTTTATTATCGCGACGGCGTCGGGCGTAATTTTCGCTAAATTTATGAATTTGTTCTTAAAAGAAGGCGAAAAAATAAATCCGCTTATCGGCGCGGCGGGCGTTTCGGCAGTTCCCGATTCCGCGCGCGTCGTGCAGCACGAAGGGCATAAAGCGGACAAAAACAATCATTTGTTAATGCACGCTATGGCGCCAAACGTCGCCGGTGTTATAGGTTCCGCTATTGCGGCGGGATTCTTGTGGTCTGTTTTGATGATGTAAGTAAAAGTTAGGAGAAAAAATATGGCTAAAAAAATAGGATTTATGTGTACGGCGTTTCGCGACGGATTGCAGTCGGTTTACGGAGCGAGAGTAAGAAGCGAAGATTATCTTGAAGCGGTTAAGGCGTCGGTAGAAGCGGGAATTACATATTTGGAAACGGCGGGCGGAGCGCTTTTTCAATCGGCGTACTTTTACTGTCAGGAAGACGGATTTGACGCTATGGACGCGGTTAGAGAAGCGGCTGGAATGGACGCGGTATTGCAAAGTTTATCGCGCGGAGTAAACGTCGTCGGATTGGAATCGCAGCCGACAGAAATAATAAATTTGCACGCGAAACTTTTCAAAAAACACGGCATAACGACAATTCGCAATTTTGACGCGCTTAACGATTTGGACAACCTTATTCCGAGCGCAAAAGCGATTGTAGACGCTGGACTCAAACACCAAATAACCGTAACGATGATGGGGCTTCCGCCGCGTTGCAAAGGAAACGCTCACAGCGCGGATTTTTACGTAAATATCGTAAAACAAATTATAGCCGCGAAAGTTCCGTTCGATTCTATCGCGTTCAAAGACGCTTCGGGAACGAGCGTTCCAAGCATCGTTCACGACGTGGTTAAAGAAACGAAAAAACTAATTTCCTCAAATACTACCGTTCATTTTCATACGCACGAAACTGCCGGCGCAAGCGTTACCGCGTATAAAGCGGCGATAGAAGCGGGCGCGGATTTTATTGATTTGTCGCTCGCCCCCGTAAGCGGCGGAACGAGCAATCCCGACATTTTGGTAATGTGGAACGCGCTTAGGGGAAGTCCGTATCAAATTGATATCGACCCCGACAAAGTTCGCAACGTAGAAGCGATTCTTAAAGAATCTTTGGAAGAATATTTTTTGCCGCCAGAAGCGTTGTCGGTAGAGCCAATTATTCCTTGGTCTCCTATGCCCGGCGGCGCGCTGACCACAAATACGCAAATGCTTCGCGACAATAATCTTATGGAAAAATATCCCGATATGATTTCAAATATGACCGAAGTCGTAGAAAAAGGCGGTTTCGGCACGAGCGTTACGCCAGTTTCGCAGTTTTATATTCAACAGGCGTTCAACAATGCGCTGCATAAACCGTGGGACAAAATTGCCGACGGATACGGAAAAATGGTTTTGGGATATTTCGGGAAAACTCCCGTCGCTCCCGACCCCGAAATAGTAAAAATCGCCTCGCAACAATTAGAATTACCGCCGACGACAAAAACGGTCATAGAATTAAACGACAGCGACGAAACAAAAGGAATCCAAGCCGCGAAAAAAGCGCTTGAAGCGCAGGGACTTCCGATTAGCGACGAAAATATATTTATTGTAGCCGCGTGCAAAGAAAAAGGCGTGGCGTTTTTGCAGGGAAAAGGCGAATTGGGCATACGAAAAGGCGGAAAATCGCAAACGGCTTCGGGCAACGGAGAATACACGGTTACGCTGAACGGAAGAAAATACGCCGTTAAAATTTCGGGCGACACGACCTACGTCGACGGGAACGAATATCAAACCGAAATCGTTTCGGGAATTGAAAGAATGCCGACGGTTGCCGCCGCGGGCGCTGGTATTCCTATAAAATCGCCGATGCCCGGCAAAATTTTCAAAGTTCTCGCAAAAGAAGGCGACGACTTATCGGCAGGCGACCCGCTTCTTGTAATTGAAGTTATGAAAATGGAAAACGAAGTTTTGGTAGAAAAAGACGGATTGGTTACGAAAGTTTTGGTAAAACCCGGCGATATGGTTCAGGAAGGCGACGTTTTGGCGCTTTTGGCTCTAAAAACCGCTTAAATGAATAAAACGATTGTGGCGTTATCGTCCGCCAACGCGGCGGGAGCAATAGCCGTCGTGCGAATGAGCGGCGATAACGCGGTAGAAATTTTTTCAAAATCGATAAATAAAAATTATGATTTTCGACATTCGTTTATAAAACGATTTTCGCTTTTTGATAAAAACGGCGAAATTATAGACGACGTTTTAGCGGCGACGTTTTTTGCGCCGAAATCTTTTACGGGCGAAAATGTTGTGGAAATTTATTGCCACGGTTCAACTATAACCGTAGAGCGAATAATAAAAAGAATGCTCGAACTCGGCGCAAATTTGGCGGGCAAAGGAGAATTTACAAAACGCGCGTTCATTAACGGAAAAATCGATTTGCACAAAGCCGAAGCGATAAACGCGGTAATTTCGGCGAAAGATTATTATTCTCACAAAAACGCAATGGCTCAATATGTCGGACAAGGTCGCGATTTTTTTGACGAAATTAAAGACAAATTACAAAATATTTTAGTCGATATTGAAAGCGAAATCGAATTTGGAGAAACCGACGATTTAAGCGGAGAAAAAAGTAAAATAGAAGAAACTTTACGCGACATTTCGCAAAAAATACTGATTCAAAAAGAAAAATATACGCTGCTAAAAAAAATCCAAAACGGCGTTCCCGTAGTTTTAGTCGGACGAACAAACGCGGGAAAAAGTTCAATATTTAATCTTATCTTAAACGAAAATCGCGCTATCGTAAATGAAAAAGCGGGAACTACAAGAGACGTTTTAGCCGAAACGGTTTCTTTTGGCGACGTTGTTGTTCGGCTGTTTGATACGGCTGGATTAAACGAAAGCGGCGACGAAATAGAAATCGAAGGAATACGCAGAACAAAAATCGAAATTGAAAAAGCGTTTGCCGCTCTGTGGATTATAAGTCCCGACGACATTGAGTTTGAAAACGATTACGAATTGATAAAAAACGTCCCGATTTTAATTGCCGTTTTGAACAAAAACGACTTAAAAGAAGAACAAAAACAAATAAATTTTTTAGAAAAAAACGCCATTAAATACATAAAATTTTCTACATTGCGTAATTTTACTGCGGAAAATATTATATTTCCCCTAACTGCGCAAATAAAAATGAATTTTCCGGAAAAAACTTTCAATACGTTCCTTGCAAGCGAAAGAGAATTTAAGATTATCGAACAACTGCTCGAAACAATAGAAAATACGGAAATTTGCGCAAATTTAGAAATAATTGCGGAACGAGTTAGAGAAATGTTGCAAATTCTCGGCGAAATTTACGGTTTTCTTGCTCCCGACGAAATAATGGATAAAATTTTCGACTCTTTCTGCATAGGAAAATAATCAAAAACGACGAGGAGGTTCGTTTTATTTATGAAAGAAAACGATTTATTAAAATATTTTATAGATTCAGGTACAAAAAATATCGAAAACGATACCGATACCAACGCCGAAACGTTTGAAAAAACGCAGTTAATTCGCAATATTGTTAAGGAAAGGCAACCCGTCGACGAAATTCGGCAAAATAAAGAAGAAATATTGATTTTACTTATAGTTTGGGAAATAGGACTTTTAAAAATTTATAAGGATTTTTTTACGAGTTACGGCGTTAGAGTATGCACGGTTTCAAGCGAAGAAGAATTTTTAGGATTTGCGAGAATTTTTCCTATAAACGGAGTTGTGGCGGATTCGCAATCGGTAGTAAATTACGGCGACGAAGCGAATAAACTTTTTAGCGAATTGGAATCGACTTATCCGTTTTTGCGCACTAAATATAATCCCGAAACCAACGGCTTCGACTGCTTTTATCGCGATAACAGCGTAAGAAACATAGAAGATTTTATTGAAAGAAAATGTATGCGCTTTCATTCGCGACCGCTTCGGTCGAGTCAGCGGCACGCGATTTCTTTGAATGTTGAAATTTCGCCCGAAAAAGAATTTTTGCGCGTCGAAAGAACCGTAACGATAGATATTTCAAGTACGGGATTATTTGTTTTGTCAACATCTCCGATTTGGGACAATGCAAAAAAATGTTTTATTTCGGTAAAGGAATTTCGCACCGAATCGCTTATAGAATGCAATATTCGCCGCAGAATAAAATGGGGAGAAAAACCCTTTGCCATTCCCGGATTAGGACTCGAAATAGTAACTATACACGAAGTTCTTCAAGACAATTTTCAAATGCTCGTCGAAAAATGGCGGCTCGGATAAAAAAAATAGATAAAAACTCATAAATATCAAAAAAATCTACAACTTATTTGCGGCAAATAGTATTTTGCGGTACGAATTTGACGCGCCAAGTCGAATTGTCGAATTAAATAGCAAAGAAACGGAGAATTTATTAGTGGTTACAAGATTACTTGTAGAAAAAAAACGGGAATTTGCCGTAAAATCGTTAGCCCTTTTGGAAGAAATAAGGGGTTATCTTAACGTTACGGCTTTGGAAGACATAAGAATTATTATACGCTACGACATCGAAGGACTAAAAAAAGAGGATATTGACAAAGCAAAACCGTTGATTTTTTACGAACCGCCGGTAGATATTATTTACGACGAAATTTACCCAGCAAGCGACGAAGATACGTCGTTTGCCATTGAGTATTTGCCCGGACAATACGACCAAAGAGCCGATTCCGCGGCGCAGGCGGTGCAACTTCTTACGCACGGCGAACTTCCCGTTATAAGATGCGCGCAAATTTACATTCTTAAAGGCGAATTGACCACAAAAGAAATAAATTCAATAAAAGAATATTTACTAAATCCTGTGGATTCTCAATTTGCGCACCAAAGAAAACCCGCGACGCTTATTCCCAAAATAGAAGAGCCGGCGGACGTGGAAATTATTGACGGATTTACGCATAAATCGGCGCAGGAAGTTGAAGATTTTCGCATTGAACGCGAACTTGCAATGAGCAAAGACGACCTTTTGTCCGTACAAAAATATTTTAAGGCGACAGAACGCCGCGACCCGACTATTACCGAGATTAAAGTTTTGGATACTTATTGGTCTGACCATTGCAGACACACGACGTTTAAGACAAAATTTACTTCCGTTGCGGTAGGCGGCGGAACGGACGCGAAAAAATACGGCAGCACAATCAGAAACGTCTATCGAAATTACATATCGCTTCGCGAAGAAGTTCACAGCGACGACGTAAATAGTTATCCGCAATCGCTTATCGACGTCGCGACGATAGGATATAAATATTTGCGCGTAAATAATTTAGTTGAAAACGTTGAATATAGCGACGAAGTAAACGCCTGCTCGATAGAAGTGGAAGCGGAATTTGAAGACGGACATAAAGAGCCGTATCTTGTAATGTTCAAAAACGAAACGCACAATCATCCGACGGAAATCGAGCCGTTTGGAGGCGCGGCTACCTGTTTGGGCGGCTGTATTCGCGACCCGCTTTCGGGACGTTCTTACGTTTATCAGGCAATGCGAATTACGGGCGCGGCAGACCCGAGAAAAAGCGTCGAAGACACTATAAAAGGCAAACTTCCCCAAAGAAAAATTACGCTTGAAGCGGCTCGCGGATTTTCGTCATACGGCAATCAAATCGGACTTGCGACGGGACTTGTAAGCGAAATTTATCACGAAAATTACGCGGCGAAACGCCTCGAAATCGGAGCGGTCATCGCGGCGGCTCCAAAGAAAAACGTCGTCAGAGGAAAGCCCGAAGACAAAGATATTATTGTTTTAATCGGCGGAAAAACAGGACGCGACGGATGCGGCGGCGCGACGGGTTCGTCAAAATCGCATACGGAAAAATCCATAGAAACGTCGGGAGCCGAAGTGCAAAAAGGAAACGCGCCGACGGAACGAAAAATTCAGCGACTTTTTAGAAATCCCGAATTTTCGCAAAAAATAAAAACGTGCAACGATTTCGGCGCGGGCGGCGTTGCAGTCGCAATCGGCGAAATGGCTGCGGGAATGGTCATTGACCTCGACGCGGTTCCCAAAAAATACGAAGGACTTGACGGCACGGAATTGGCAATTTCGGAATCGCAGGAAAGAATGGCAATTTGCATAAATCCCGCCGATTTGGACGCGATTATACGCTTGGCAAACGAAGAAAATTTGAGCGCGGTAAAAGTTGCGACTGTGTCGCTTCACGAAACGCCGCGTATGAAAATGTTATGGCGCGGAAAAACGATAGTCAATATGCGCCGCGATTTTTTGAACACAAACGGCGTCGCGCAGGAAGTCGAAGTATCTTCGATTTCGCCGAAAATCGAGACCCGCAGAGACGGCGGATTTTGGACTCCGTTTAATATTGCCACGTCGGCAAAAACGCTGAAAGACCGCTGGCTTATAACTTTGCAAAATCTAAATATTTGCTCGCAAAAAGGACTTGTAGAACATTTTGATTCTACAATCGGAGCGGCGAGTATTTTGCATCCTTTCGGCGGAAAAACTATGTCGACTCCCGCGCAGGTTATGGCGGCGAAACTTCCCACACTCGACGGCGAAGTAAAAACGGCTACGATAATGGCTTTCGGATTTGACGCAGACGTCGCGACTTGGTCGCCTTTTCACGGAGCGACTTTCGCCATTATAGACGCTTTGGCAAAAACTGTCGCCGCCGGCGGAGATTACAAAAAAGTGAAATTTACCTTTCAAGAATATTACGAAAAAATGGACAAAGACCCGCAAAAATGGGGAAAGCCGCTCGCCGCGCTTCTTGGCGCGCTTCTTATTCAATTGGAATTGAAAATTCCCGCAATCGGCGGAAAGGATTCTATGAGCGGAACATTCGGAGAAATGAGTGTTCCCCCGACTTTTGTAGCGTTTGCGGTTTCACCTGTTTTGGCGGATAATATAATATCTCCCGAATTGAAAGCGCCAGACCACGAAATTTATCTGTTGCGTTTGCCCGACAAATCGGGACTTATGCCCGAAAAAGTGGCTTACGATTCGCTTCCCGACCTCGATAAATTGCAAAAATATTATTCAAAAGTATCCGAATTGATTAAAAATAAAGTCGTCGTCGCGGCACATACCGTAGGAAAAGGCGGATTTATTACCGCGCTTTCAAAAATGGCGCTTGGAAATCAGATTGGCGTAGATATAATTGCCGATTTTGACGAATTGGATTGGTTTGCAAGCAATTACGGCGAAATTATTTTGGAATGCAGCGAAAAACCGACGGGAATTAAGGACTTGATTTACGTCGGAAAAACGATTAAAGAAAAGCAAATTATAATGATGGACGAAAAATTTCAAACGGTAAAAATATCGCTCGACGAAATTCAAAACGCATTTCAAAAGCCGCTCGAAGACGTTTTTCATACCAAAGCGAAAGAACCCAAAACGGACGTTTCAAATATTTCAAGCGAAGTAAAACCAAATACGACAAAAGCGAAAACAAAAACCGCTTCGCCTCGCGTTTATATTCCCGTTTTTCCGGGAACAAACTGCGAATACGATACCGAACGTCAGTTTAAAAAAGCCGGCGCAATTACGACGACTCATATAATAAACAATTTGACTCCCGAAAATATTGTAACTTCGGTGCAACAATCGGTAGAATACATTAAAAATTCGCAAATAATTATGTTGCCCGGCGGATTTTCGGCAGGCGACGAGCCGGACGGAAGCGGAAAATTTATCGCAAGTTTCATCAGAAATCCCGCAATTACGGACGCGGTTATGGATTTAATAAAAAATCGCGACGGACTTATTTTGGGAATTTGCAACGGATTTCAGGCGTTAATAAAATTGGGACTTGTGCCTTACGGCGAAATTCGCCCGCTCGAAGACGACTCCCCTACTTTGACTTACAATTATATCGACAGGCACGTTTCGCAAATGGTAAGCACGCGTATTTCGTCTACGATTTCGCCGTGGCTTTTTGGTTTAAAAGTCGGCGATATTCACACGATAGCGGTTTCGCACGGAGAAGGACGATTTGTCGCAAACGAAAATTGTCTTAAAAAACTTATCGAAAACGGACAGATAGCCGCGCAATACGTTAATCCCGAAACGAAAGAAGCGACAAACAAAATTCCGTTTAATCCAAACGGCTCGATTTGGGCAGTTGAAGCAATTACCTCACCCGACGGAAGGGTCTTGGGAAAAATGGGACACAGCGAAAGAGTGGGAAAATTTGTCGGAATAAATATACACGGCGAAAAAGACCAGAAAATTTTTGAAAGCGGAGTAAATTATTTCAAATGAAAAAAGTTCTAATAATATTTATAATTTTGCTTATTTCTCTTCCGACGTTTGCGAAAAGAAGGACGAAAGAAGTGCGTTGTCAGCAGCGAATGGAGACGGGAATCGACGCGTTTAACAGAGGACGATATTCAAACGCGGTAAGTCATCTTTCCGTCGTCAGAAACGAATGCATAGGCGAATTTGACGCGCCCGATTCGATTTATTATTTTCTTGGACTTTCCTATATGAAAGGCAAAAAGCCCGAAGACGCACGAATGGAATTTCGCACTATCGTAGAAGAATATCCGCACTCGGAATTTATTGAAAACGTATATTATCTTATCGCTTTGTGCAGTTATAAAGCCGCTCCGATTATTCAACGCGACAGTCGACTTCTTAGGCGCGCCGAAAGAGAATTTTCCGCGTTTATTTCGGGTTATCCAAACAGCGAATTTACGGACAGCGCAAGAATTTATTTAAATTTGATTAACGACAAACTTTTAGAAAAAGAAATGTTAGCCGCCGAATTTTACGAAATTATTAACAAATACGAATCCGCCGTAATTTATTATCAAGTTATGCTGGAAGATTACGTCGGCAATGAGCGCGTTCCCGAAATTAACTTAAAACTTGCCAAAAATTTGGTCGCGGCAAACAGGTTTTCGGAAGCGCTCGCCGTAATTGAAAGATTGGAAGGCGAAGAGCAATACGCTACCGAAATAGACGTTTTGCGCCGAAGAATAAGCAACGTACAACACAAGCGATAAATAAAATATGCGAAAATATTCCAAAATAGGAATACTTGGCGGAAGTTTTAATCCTATTCACTTGGGACACGCGGCGGTAGCGCAAATGGCGGCGGAAGAATTAAATTTGGATATTGTGCTTTTTGTTCCCGCGAGAGTTAATCCGCTGAAAGGATTTCTAAAAGACGTTACGCCTTTTCAGCGATGCGCAATGACAAAAGACGCGATTTTCGGCAACGATTTATTTGAAATTTGGGAAAAAGAATTGACTATGCCCGCGCCGTCTTATACGATTCATACGGTTGAAAAACTTTTTACGGAATTTTCGGCAGACGAGTGGTATTTTTTAATAGGAAGCGACAATTTGCCGTTTTTTTCAAAGTGGCACAAATGGGCGGAATTGATTCACAAAGTCAAACTTGGCGTATGTTTAAGACCGAATTACGATATGAACGTTCCCGAAATTATTCCAAACGACAGAGTCGCGTTTTTTGACGGTCCGAATTGGGGAATAAGTTCGTCGATGATAAGAAAACGCATAAAAGAAAATAAATCGTGTAGATATTTGCTCAACGAAAACGTGCGCGAATTTATTAAAAAGAACAATTTATATAAATCGGAGAATTGATGTTTGAAGAAGTAGATTTTAAAAAGTTGTCGGCGGATGAAAATTTCAAAGAAGACAGCGTTCGAGAAGTAATTATACTTCCCATACTCAAAGAATTGGGTTGGAACGACGAAAATATTGTTCGCAGTAAATCGCTTGAACATCCGTATCTTAAAATTGGAAGCAAAAGACGCGCGGTTACTCTCATTCCCGATTACGCTTTTGTTTTGCAAAATTGTTACGCTTGGGTTTTGGACGCGAAATCGCCGAATCAGGAAATTGCAAGCGGCGACAATGTAGAGCAGGTTTATTCTTATGCGGCGCATCCGGAAATACGAAGCGCGTATTTCGCTTTGTGTAATGGAATTTCTTTTTCGGTTTTTAGAACTGGCGGCACAGGCGAGCCGATTTTATATTTTGCTTTGGAAGAAATAAGTGATTATTTGGAAGCGTTAAAAAAATTGCTTTCCGTAAATTCTTTCAAAAATAGCGAAAATATTATCTACGATAGAGTAATAATTTCTCAAAAAAGAAACGAAACTTTTGATTACGGCAATCGTCCGCTACTTGAAGAAATTGAAGTAAAAAAAAGAAAAGCCAGAAGACATTGCGGCGTTCATGGATATTTTACTCGACAAGCATGGAACGTTGTCGCCGAGTACATAAAAAATTTCAGCCAAAAAGGCGATGTTGTGCTTGACTCTTTCGGCGGAAGCGGCGTTACCGCAGTGGAAGCGTTAATGAACGGCAGAAAAGCGATAAATATTGATATAAATCCTTTGGCTGTGTTTATGGTAAATTCGCTGACCGCATCCATAAATTTAAATGAACTTGAAAAAGCGTTTCAAAACGTTTGCGAAGAATATAAGAAAAAAGAACCGAAAAATAAGGCGGAAATAAAAGAAGTATTGAAAAATTATCCATTGCCAAAGGACTTAAAACTTCCAAAATCTTCAGATGTCGACAGCGTTCATAAATTATACAGCGACGAACAAATGGCAAAACTTGCTTTATTAAAAGCGATAATAAAAAGAGAGAAAAAAGATAATATAAGAAATACGTTATTGCTTATGTTTTCAGGTATTATAGGCAGAGCAAATATAACTTGGTATTCGGTTGGCGGAGAGTTTGGAGGTGGAGAATCCGTATTTAGATATTTTCGTTACAGAAAAGCGCCGCAACCTTCTAAACTGAATATAATTAAATATTTTGAAGTTAGATATAAAAAAATTCTTGCCGCTAAAAAAGAAATAGAAGGACAGTGCCGATTAAATAAAATGTCTGTAGAGGAAGCCAACGAAAACTTGAAAAACATTAAAGGCACGGCGACAAATTTGTCGTTTTTGAAAAATGAAAGCATTGATTATATTTATACCGACCCGCCGTACGGCAAAAAAATTCCGTATTTGGATTTGTCGGTTATGTGGAACGCTTGGCTTGATTTTGATGTTAGCAAAGAAGATTATGAATTGGAAGCAATAGAAGGCGGAGAGCATAATAAAAGTAAGCAATCGTATAGAAATTTGATTACAAAAAGCATTGAAGAAATGTTTCGTGTGCTCAAATTTGACCGCTGGATGTCTTTTGTTTTTGCGCACAAAGACCCTGAATTTTGGCATTTGATAATAGATACTTGTGAAAAGTGCGGTTTTGAATATATAGGCGCAGTTCCGCAAAAAAACGGACAGACAAGTTTCAAAAAACGGCAGCATCCTTTTACAGTTTTATCGGGAGAACTAATAATAAATTTTCGCAAAGTTCGCAATCCGATTGCAATATTAAAAGCAAATTTGGGAATGAGTATCGGCGAAATAGTTATACAGACAATAGAAGGAGTTATTGCGAAAAACGACGGAGCAACGCTTGAACAGATTAACGACGAATTGATTATTAAAGGATTGGAATTGGGATTTTTGGATTTGTTAAAAAA
>Ga0182485_1054_pt1 | contig 14105 bp, 6 predicted proteins | sample TergutMp193P3_FD_120825 | JGI IMG/M metagenome (GOLD analysis project Ga0182485, IMG submission 120825)
GCGCCCATTTTTTCAATAATTTCAAAAATTTCTTTGTCGCCTTGCGGGTCTGAAAAATCAATGTTGCGAATATCTATATTTCCTTTCGTAAGAGCCGCCGCGACCGCCGAAAACGTCGCCGAAGAAAAATCGCCGGCAATCGTTTCGCAAAAAGGCGAATATTGTTGATTTCCTTCCACCGAAAACCTTAAATTTTCAAAATCCGCCGAATATTTTATTTTCATTTTATCGAGCCACCAAAGAGTCATTTTTACGTAAGGTCGCTCAAAAAGCGAATTTAGAGAAATTTCGGTTTTTTTCTCCAAAAGCGGCGCAGTCAAAAGCAAACTCGAAAGATATTGCGAATTGTTTCCCGCTATTTCTACTTTTGAGCCCGTAATTTTGCCGCAAACCGTAAAAGGCGGCTTTCCGAATTGCGCGTGATATTCTATTTTTGCGCCAAGTTTTTCAAGCGCCGAAAGCAAACTTTCTACCGGTCGCGAACAAAGCGATTCGTCGCCGTAAAAGCGAATCGGCGTGTTTCCCAAAGCCGCCGCCGCCGCAAACATATTTGTTCCCGTTCCCGAATTTTCCATATTCACGGATTTTTCAAGCGTTACTTTGCCGCTTACTCCGAAAATATGCAAACCGTCGTTTTTGTTTTCTATTTTTGCGCCGATTGCCTTTGCGGCGTTTAGCGCGGAATATCCGTCGCCTGTCAAAAGCGGTTTTTTTATCACGGATTCCCCGTTTGCAAGCGACGCGATAAGCAATGCCCGAATCGTATGCGATTTTGAAGCGGGAACTTCTATAATTCCGTTAAGCGGAGGCGATTTTTTTACTTTCCATTTCATAAATTTTATTTCCTCGATTTCTCAAAATCCCGCGCCCGTAAACAACGTCGGTTTTTCTTCTTTAAGAATCCAAGTATTTTCGCCAATTTTTTCGCCAATATCTTCCAAAACGGCAAGAATCGTTTGTTCTTCGGGAGTAACGCCGTTTTTCAATAACGGCATAATGTTCATAACAATTTCGTCAAAAGACGGTTTTTTGTTTTCGCGTTCCATTTGTCGCAAATAACTTTTAAGATAATATTTTATACGAAGTTCTATCGGGATACGCGACGTAAATTTAGAATCTTTGCGTATCGTATATAGTTCGGTATCTAAATCGTAATCAAAACTGTTTGTTAATATCGGAGTTAAATCGGAATATTCCTTTTTTAATTCGTGCAAAAATCCTAATTCAAGACCTTTGATAATCAGTTCGTCGTTAATTTGCTCAATAGTCGCTCCGTTATGTTTTGCAATAATTCCTTCTATCGTTTGCAAAACTATCTCGCTCATATCCATACCCAAATTCGCTTTTAATATCGACTTCGGATTGCGGGCTTTGCGAAAATTTATTATCAATTCTCCCGACAAAACGGTAAAAGGATGCTGCACTTTTTTAAAACTTTTTTTACCGTTTTTTTGCGGAACCGCGCCTACGTATTCAAAACCGCATTTTTCGCAGGTTTCTATTATCAAATGCCAAAATTCCGGGTCTTTGTGCGCAAAAACAAAAGAAAGCCAGCGGTCGAATTTAAGAACTCTATACATTTCCTGAATACTTTTTGAAATTAAATTTCTATACGATTGCTTGCTTTTGTTATGTTCGCCGCCTTCTATCGCCTCTAATTCATAGTCGTCTTCGCTAACGTCAAAATCAAGCCAAGCGTTCCACATAACGGACAAATCCAAATACGGAATTTTTTTGCCGTATGGCGGGTCTGTGTAAATATAATCCACGCTTTCGTTTTCCAAAAACGACAAATTTGTCGCGGTTCCTTTTAATATTTTTGCGTTGTCAATAGTGTCTTTATTTATGGAGTGTCTCATTTCTTCTTTGGCGGCGGCAATTTTTTTATACCGAACTTCAAAATATTTTATCGCGTTTATTTTTGTTATTTTATCCGTAATTCTATATCTGTAATATCTAAACGCCGACGCGTCCGTTCCGCCGTAGGTATTTTCGCCCGCGTTTGGAATTGTTGTGTGAGCGGTTTTATTTATTTTTGTTAAAGTTCCCGAAAACATAAGCAACAAAGTTTCCTGAATATTTTTATTTTTCTGTTTTTTTATTATCGCTTTCAATAAAGCAAGTTTTGCCATTTGCTCGTCGCTAAATAATTTACGAACGCTGTCGACGTCGGAACCTTTTGGAAGTTTCAAGTCCTTTGGCAACGGATAATTTTTCAATATTTCTTTTATTTCCGTATTGTTTTTCGGTTCTTTTTTCAAATATTCCGTTTTTACTTCTTCAAACGCGGCGGACAATTCGTTTTTATTTATAGGAGCAATAAGCGAATTTAGTAAAAAAATAGCCATAGGATTTATATCGATATTTATCGCTTTTCTATTGTTCATTAACGCTTCCACTGCCGTAACGCCGCTTCCGCCGAAAGGGTCGAGAACTATATCGCCTTTTTGAGAAAAATTTCTTATATATTCCGCGACGACATTCCACGCTTGTCTTGTAAAATATCCGTGAACGCCGAAATGTCTTTTTGCCGCTTGCTTTTTTACGGGAATTTCTTTAAGCAAAGGTCTGTTTAAGTAATCAAAATCTCTATTTTGCGACGATGTCGGTTTTTCGTAATTAACCGTTTTTCCGCTTTGAAAACAATTTAGGGAAAGCAATTTTTTTAACGCTTCAAAATGAACGTCGATTTCGCTAATTCTAAAAGATAAAACGGGATTTTCAGTGTCGCTTGTCCTGAAAACGGCAAATTCAATTCCGTTGCATATTGCAAAATATACGCTTTTTATCTCTATGTGCGAGGCGTAACTATACGCTTGTTTTACGCAATCGAAAATATTTTTGTCGGGCGATTTCGCTTCTAAAACCCAAGCGTAACTTTCGCCGATTTTTAGCAAAAAATCTGGAATTAACGTCGTTTTTTCTTTTTTACTTCCGCAATGCATTTCAAAATGTTTTTCGCGAACTATATTTTCGTCCGAAAAACCGAGCGCTTTTATTATAGGTTCGCAAATTACGGCGCGAACGTCGGATTCGTTAAAATCTTTTACTTTGTCAAAATCCAAATCGCCAAAAATTTTCGTCATATTTTTCTTTTTCCTTCTTTTTTGTCAATAAAATAAATTATTCCACAATATTTACGCTTATCGCGTCGCCGTCGGAGATTTGCGAAATTCCCGAAACTATAATAGTATCGTTTTCGGACAATCCTTTTTTTATCAAGACCCTGCCCTGCGAAATCACGGCGTATTCTATTGAAACGCCCGACGCTTTGCCGTTTTTTGCGACCAAAATCGTTCTATTGTTAATTATCGACGTTATTGGAACGACGATTCCGATATTCGTTTCGGTCGCGTCGATTGACGCCGTGCCGCTCATTCCGTCTTTTACTAAAAAATCTGGATTGTTAAAAACCGCTTCCGCCAAAAACGTTCCCGTTTGACTGTCGCTTCCCGAAGAAACCGCCGAAATTACGCCCAAAAGTTCAATATCCAAAACATTTACGTAAACTTTTGCGTTTGAACCGTTTTTAACCAAACGAATTTCTTTTTCGCCCAAAGAAATATTTGCTTTCAACTTGGAAATATCCGCGATGCTAAAAAGCGCGCTTCCCATCGAAACGACGTTTCCTTTTTGCACGTCGTCGCTTTTCATCGTAATAAATCCGTCGAAAGGAGCGATAATTCTCGTGTCGTTAAACGCTTTTTTTGCCGAAGCAAGAGCCGTCTGCGCGACAAAAAGATTGTTTTGATTGCGCACAAATTCCGCTTCCGAAATGCTTTTTGACTTAAAAAGCCGCTCGCTTGCCGAAAAAATTAACTGCGCTTCTTCAACCGCGCCCGTCGCCTGTTTAAGATTTGCCGCTTGCACGGAATTTTCTAACGAAAGCAAAATTTCGCCCGTTTTTACGCGCTGTCCTAAATTTGCGGAAACGCTCGATATTTCGCCCGTCGTTTGCGAATGAAGCGCGGCTTTTTTTATTCCTTGAAGCAAAACGGCGGATTTTAGTTCGTCGCGAATTTCAATTTTTTTCGCAATTATCGCGTTTACCGCAAAAGGTTCTTCAACGGCAATTTCTTCCTGCTGTTTTTTACATCCGAGCAAAAAAATTAAAAACGCGAGCGCAAAAATGTAATTTTTCATAAAATTTCCTTTACTTTTATACCGTAAAATAGTATTTGCGGCATAAATATTAAAAATAATTAGCAGTTTTTCAAAAAATTTCGCAATTCTTTGTGGAAAAACTATATTTTATACTATGGGAATTTCCGAATAAAACGGAGGAATACATTTTGCGAACTTATAAAAGATACGTAATTTTGTTTTTGACGTTATCGCTAATTATTGGATTTATCGGTTGCGGTAAAAGTCCTAAAATAATAAAAGAAGAATTTGAACGTGAAAAAACGCTCTACGTAGGCGGTTTTCAATGGGATGTGCCGGGAGATTTTAATCCGCTGTCGTCTTATCCGTCGTTTCCCGTGTCGGGAAACGTGAATTTGGTATACGAAAATCTTTTTGGCTACAATATGCTTTTTGGCGATTTAGACCCGATTTTGGCTAAAAAATACGAAATTTCGGATTCCGTAGTAACGGTAGAATTAAACGAAAACGCCCGCTGGAACGACGAAACGCCGCTAACAGCCGAAGACGTAATTTATACGTTTTATCTTCACAAAAAATATCCTACAAACTTGAGTTCGCATTGGTATTTTATAGATACTCTTTATATTGACAATGCGAAAAACAACGTTATTCGTTTCAAGATGAGTCAAAAATATTACAATCCGCTCGTTATGCGCGATATTATAGGTTCCACTTTAATTTTGCCGAAACACGTTTTTGAAAAAATTGAAGCGGAAGCGATTGCCGAAACGCCAAACGGCAATTCCGAAGCGATTTTAGAAAAAATGCGCGAAAATAAAATGGACAAAGACGTAATTTCGTCGGGACCGTATAAAATTCATTCGTACGGCGACGATTTTATTGCGCTCGCGCGGGACGATAATTATTGGGGAAACGCGGCTTTGCACGACGGCAAACTTCCCGCGCCGAAATTTATCGTTCATCCGATTTACGCTTCAAACGACGATTATAACCGCGCGCTGGCAAACGGCGACCTCGATTTGTCGCAGACGTTTTTTGAACGTATTCGCGAAAAAATGAACAGCGGAGATATCGGAATGTGGGATACGATTTATATTCCCGGTTCCATAACGTCGCTTTTTGTAAATTTTGGCGAGGCGACAAAAGAATTTTCGCCGAATCCCGTTTTGAAATCCGCAGAATTTCGGCGGGCTGTCGCGTCGGCGATAAATTATGAAAAAATTCGTCAAGTCGCGATAAAAAATTACGTTCCCGAAATTCGCCCCGGATTTATAGTCGATAGCAACAACAACGAAAAACTATATTACAACGAAGAAGACGCCGCCGAATACGGAGTTCCATACGACCCCGCAAAGGCGAAAGATATTTTGGCGAAAGCCGGATTTTTTTGGAACAGAAGAGGCGAATTGCTTTTGCGCGACGGTTCAAGAGTTAGGGACTTTACAATTTCGTCGCCGAAAGGTTGGAGCGATTGGGAAAACGCGGTAAAAATAATAGTTGAAAATCTTAAAGCGATAGGAGTTACGGCAAAAGTCGATTTTTGCAGCGACGAAGAATATTGGCGAAAATTGAGTTTGGGATATTTTGATTTTATAATGCACACGCCAAAACCCGAACAAAGTTCGTCGCTTCCTTGGTCGCGCTTTGACGCGGCGCTTACCGCGCAGGCGTTTGAACCGATTGGCGCGGCGTTGTGGTCTAATCAGGGTCGTTATAAAAATCAGAGAGTTGAAGAATTGTTGGTAAAAATTCCCGCGCTTAACGACGAAAGTGAAAAAAAAGAAGCGTATCGCGAATTAAACAGAATTTTTATGATTGAACTGCCCGTAATTCCGATAATGTATCGTCCGTCGCAGTATTATCAGTTCTCTACAAAATATTGGGACAACTTCCCGACGGACGAAAATCCGTATGCGCCGCCTCAACTTTTGATGACCGCCGGCGGCGTAAAGGGACTTTGGGGAATAGAGTCCAAAAACGGCGATTAAAACGAATTATTTGTTGAAAAGTAAAATTATCTCGCATATTGTTTTGGTATAAATGTATATTTGTATTTGAAAAAATGAAAACACTCAACAGGGAGGTTTTTTGGAATGGGTTAAAGGTATTTCTACCGGAGTCGGGCTTTCGCTACTGTTGTGTTCGCCGTCTTTTGCTTCTGTAGATATGATGATTGCGGCGCACGAAACGGACAGCGCAAAGATAGATTCGCTGGAACGCCGATTGCCGTTTTTGGAGGCAAAAGTCGCTTCGACATTAAGAGACGGGTCGTCTTCGCCTGTTTCTTTTGACGGAATATTGCAAATGCGTTCACAATTTCATAATTATTCCGGTTTGGCGGATTCTTCGTATTTGACTCTTGCGCGGCAAGGTTTTGTATTAAATTCGGACCAGCCGTTTCTTCGGCTCGGAATGGTAGTTTCGCCGGGAAGAAACGCAACCGCGTGGGCTACTTTGGGATTAAACGCTTCGTTTCCCGGATACAATTCGTATTCGTTTTTGAATCAAAATGGTTATACTACCTCCAACGGCGCAATCGGACGGGGCTGGTATTACGATTTTCAACATCACAACAGCGGTTCCGCAGGACGCGGAGTAACGGTTTATGAAGATTTAAGTTCAGGATTTGCCGTTCGCACGAGACCCGCGAGTTTTATGCTTAAAATGGGAAGTATGAACTGGATGGAAGCGTCGCCGCTTTCGATTTGGGGCGCGTCTAAAAAAGCGTTTGCGTGGGAATATCTGCCTTATGAAGAAGAAGGTCCTATCGCACAGTATTACAATTATAAAATAGCGAGTTTGGAGCAAGTCGGGCGCGGCGTTTGGAACAAAAAAGCGTTTCAGGGCGTTGATTTTTCGGTTATCGACCTGCCCGGCGGACTTCGAGGATTTTTCCTTTACGGTTCGGGAAAGCCGTTTGATATGATGCAGCGTTATCATATAGATATGGCGACCGATTTGGGTTACGCGGGCGACGACGCTGGTACTATGGGTTCCGTCGTTGAAGCGGGCGTAGGCGATTCTTACCGCAAGTTTATTTTCTATCGTTTGAGTAAACGTCTTGAAAATTACGACGTTACTTTCGGAATAAATAACGGATACGTTCGTTCAAGTTCCGACGTGGTAAATTCGGGTTTCGGTTACGGCGCGTCGTTTAATCAGAAATTTATCATAGGACGTTACGGTTCCGTTTGGACAAACGGCGGCGATACCGTACAAATACTTAACCAAAAAGACCTTGATGTGGTAAACGGATGGGGCAGTAAAGAAGTAATATCCGTCGGCGAAGGTTTTGTAGTCGAGCCGAATATTTTCAGTTTTGACGTAAAGGGAAGTTTAGGCAAAAATTTCAGATTCGGCTTTGACGTCGGCGCGTCTTGGGTAGATACCAACTACATAAGAATAGACCCCGATTCTTGGAGCAGTACGGGTTACCGTAACAATAGAAACAACCCTGCTACCGACATATTCAGCGGCGGCGGAGTCGGTACAACAAACGTGCCGGGAACACAATATAACACCGGAAGAATTTTGAACACTGAAACCAAAACGAGCGCTCCCGATATTGCGGTTTATGGAAGCGGAACTTACGATTTCAAAAGAATTAACGCGAGTTTAGAGGGCTTTTTTGCCACCGAAAATTTTCACTCGCCGTTTTCTATGGTAAATAATACCGACGCGTTTTGGGCTTTCGGCTCCAATATGGTAGGTTCGCAGGAGTTTCAGGGTATGGAAGGCGCGGAATATTCCAAAAATCTGCGTTCTCTAAAACTTACGCTTACGCCAAAAATTCCAAGTTGGCACGGACACTTAAAATTCGGTTATCAAATAAACACGCAAAACAGCGAAGGACGCGATATTTTGGCTGTGCCTTACCGACTTAACGGCGCGACGTTTCAAAATACGCTTAGCGCGTGGTATAGCAAATGGGGATTGGGAACAATTACCGAAGGATACGAATTTGGGCATTATCAAAACGGTCCAAACGGCGATTACGGTAGTTTGGGAACCGTCGCGAAACATACGCAAAATCGTTTCGGCGACCAAAGTTATACGGCGGCAAGCGCTCCGCATATCGGCGGATTTCGTTCCGCGTTTGAAGGAACAAGCGAAGTTTTTGTTCCGTTTGAAAGTCCGCAGCAGGTTATATTCAACTATTTTTCGGGAAGTACGGTCGTCGGCTATGAACGCGATTTAAAAAGCATTTGGACTTCCGGCGTGGAAGGAAGCGGAGAACTTACGCGAGCGGCGGGGAAATTTAACGACGTTACCGCTGAAATAAACGCCGCAAACGACGGTAAAGGTATCAGAGTAACCGATAAAAACGGAGTAAGATTTTACAAACTTGAAGGCACATCGGGCGATTCCGCGACGCTTCTTATTGACGGCGTAGCGCAATCTGAAAAAGTGGCGATTACAAGCGAAACGGGTTTTGTTCCGGTTTCAATAAAGAAGAGTTTCGATTTTAATATCGACTGGGCGCTTAACATAGGAAAATACGTCGGTTACAGCAACGATTTGTTTTTGTCTTTGTATTATCAAATAAACGGAGTTACGAGAAATTTTGCTCCGCTTGCGTTTGCATCGGACGCCGACAACGACGTTTTGCTTGTGTCGCATTATTTAAGAAGCGAGCCGACGATAGGAATTACCAACAGATTTTACATCACGACTCTTATCGGATTTGAAAAATGGATAAGCGGAAAAAGTTGGGTTGGCGAATATAAGTATATAGGCAAAGCCCTTGACGGACAAGAATCAAACGGCGGACTTGTGGTTACGGGCAACGATTCAAACACAAACGGCATCGATGAAGCGGCGGACAATTACACGCTTATCGGAATAAAGCAGAGCAATTTTGAGACCAACGATTTGGCTTTGGGAATAGGTTTTAACTGGGATATGATGAAAAGAGTATCTTTGCACGGAAGATACAAATGGTTGAGACATTCGGACGTAAATTTGAAGTTTAACAATTATACGGGCAACGTCGTTTCATTAGAATTAAAAGCGTTTTTCTAATAGAGGAGATTAAAAAGTTATGAAAAAATTAAAGTTTGTTTATACCGCTTTGTTTGTATGCGGAATGTCCGCGGCGGTTTTGGCTGAACCGGAGCCAATTAAGGGGAGCGTTAGCGAGCGGCTCGATTCTATTGAAGCGAAGACGCGAAATCTTAATGCGAAATCGGGAATTTATTTCGGCGGGAATTTTTATTCCAGAGCGCTGAGTTCAAAACTTGACGGTGGAATTATAGAAGGACAAACCGCTAAAACAGACGAGGCGCTGCTTTACACCGGGCTTGATTTGAGCATAGAAGCGCGTCCGCTTGACGCTGTCGGCGGAACGGCGATTATCAGAATGCATCACGACTGGCGAAATATGTTTGGCGCGTATGCGAATCCGCTCACGCTTCGCTGGATAAGCGTAAACGGAAACGCAAGAGACATTTTTCTTTACAATGCGGGCGATTTCAAACAGAAATATACGCCTTTTACGCTTTGGGTTCCCGAACCTGAAATGATGTTTGAACCGACGGTTTTTGCGCGTCAAAGAGAAATTGCGATGGGCGAAGAATTTTTGGGCGACAACAACAGAGTTTTGCAAGGCGCTAATTTTAATTTCGGCGCGGTAATCGACCCCGTGTTTCAGGAACTTCGTATAGGCGCTTTCGCTACGCGGCTTCGTCAAGCGGGAAAAGAAAAACCGGATAGAGCGACGGGCGCGCCTGAAGCAAATTCGCAATACGGAAATCTTATGGACAGATACGCGACAGGTTTTAATGCCGATATGAAATTTGTACCGGGTACCGAATTGGGCGGAACATTTTTGTTTGTAAGCGACGCCGACGGAACGTTTAACAGAGTTGGTGGCAGTATAAGCGGTAAAGATTGGGCGGACTATACGAATAATATGGTCTTTTCAGGCAGAGGCGGAGTCGGCACGCAAATGATTCCCGGCATTGATTCAAATTCCGTGAAAGTCGGATTGAAAGCCGAGTTTGCGGGTTCAATTTATACTTATCGTACAGTGCCTTTAAGTTCGGATTGGAGCGGCTCTAACAGTATCGGCATTGAAAATAACAAGAAAAATTACACCTTTACCGACAAATTGGCTACCGCGTTTAAGGGAGGTTTGGACGGGGATTTCAATTTTGGAGCAAACGGCGTAAAATTAGACGCGGGATTTATTGCCAACGCGCATAACTTTCGCAACGAACTTGCGCAAAGCCCCGCCGTTTTCAATAGAAATACGATACTAAACAGCGCGAATACCAATTATAAAAACATTTTTGACCAGTTTTACGTAACCGCTTACACTTATATGCCGGGAGAAAAAGAAACGGGAACAAAACAGCCGATGAAAAAATCCGCATACACGCGCAGTACGCTTAATTCAAAAGAATTGGGTTTGGACGACAGATGGGAAGAAGGGGAAGGTGCCGATTACGACCCGCCGATACCGGACGGCAGTTTGAAGCCAAATGCAGACGGTACGTTTAGCGAAATCGTCGAGCAAATTGTCAGTTCGTCTATGCCTTTTGGATTGGCGACTCCAAACAGAACGGGAATTGTGGCGAATTTAGGATTGGATTTTCTTGACAAAGCGATTTTAGTCGGCGGCGACGTGAAAATTCTTAACGAAATTACAGGCACCTATGATTTTGATATTGAAAAGACGGTTACTCAGCAATTTACCGAATTTACGGGCGGCTTGTCGCTTGACGTAGCGAAATTCGGCAACTGGTGGGCGTATCCGTTTATTCTTTCGGGAAGTTTTAAGCAAACGATGATAGCCGATTACGCGCGCGAAAAAGGTAATACGCTTGATATTTCTTTCATAAACGGCGGAGCGTATTGGAAATTTTGGAAAAGAGCGGCGATTATGGGCGGATATCAACTTGTCAACGGTGTGAATATGAAGGGCAAGCAGAGTGAAGTTACGCAAAATCAGTCGCAATGGGCTGGCGGTTTTGAGTACGCTATCGCCGAAGGCGGTGTGTTGAACGCGACTATCGGACAGGTGATTGTTGATAATTCGGCTAAAGACAGGACAACTCACGACGGGTTGCTCAAAGGTAATTCCAAATCGCTTCGTCTCGATTTGAATTTAACCGTGAAATTCTAAAACGGGGAGTTTGGAATGATAAAAAACAGAAAAAATATTTTCTTTGCTTTAACGCTTTTGTGCGCGGCGACGTTGAGTTTTGCGAAAATTCAGCCGCTTCCCGAAGTAGTTAAAGCGAGAGAAGAGAAAGCGAAACTTATAGAGTCGCAAAAACCCGATACGAGCAAATTTATCTTTTTTGAAGAGAATTTGGTCGCCGGCGGATATTCGTATGTTTACGGCGGAAACACGCGCGTATTCATTCCCGAAGAATCGGGGCATACGGGCGACGTGGCGGTTTGCTTTGAACTTGACCCCGCCGATTATTCGGGCGGCGCGATAGTGCTTTACAGCAGCGAATACGACTTAAAAGACGTTTTTCCGACGGGCGCGCTTGAATTTTGGGTTAAAGGCGAAACCGGCGGAGAAATCGGCGAAATTGGTCTTTCGGACAACGAAATGGTCGACGGTCTCAAAACCGAAGTTACCGTAAATTTCGACAAATACGGCGGAATAAAGCCGTATTGGACTCATATGTCGATTCCTTTGGCTGATTTCGGCAGGCGCGGCGGATATTGGGACGCTCGTTTGCAAACCACTATAAAAAATTATTTTAAGTGGGGCAACGTTAAGGAACTTATTGTCGTAACGGCAAAAAACGCGAACAAAAAGTTCAAAATTTGGCTCGACAACGTTTATATAGTAAAAGACCGCTATCCCGAACCGAAAAATCTTTGGGACCCGTATTGGGACGAAATTGTAGAGGTAATTGAACCCGCTCCCGCAAGACCGGGTTCGGCGGAAGTTAAGGAAGTGGCGATGCTTTACGAAAAGAATTTCGATACTCCTATGAAAGCGGACGCTTACGGCGGAAGAACTGTATTTACGCAGAAAAACACGACCGATTCCGTTACTTCTCCGCACGTTTTGGCTGTCTTTCTCGACAACACGGAATATTCGGGCGTGGGTATCGAATGGGGTAAAAATACCGATTATACGGCTTTGCGCAACAGCGGCGGCGGCATCGGTTTTTGGGCGAAAGCGGTTCCGGGCGTAACGGAAGTATTTGTCGGGCTTACGGATAACAAAGGCGACGGCAAAAACGTTTCGAGCGGCGTTCTTTTGGGCGATTTCGGCAAAATCGATACTGCTTGGCAATATTTTATGATTCCGCTTAAAGAATTTCCCGACGACGGTTCCTATTGGGACGACAACACAAACAGCACAAAACCCGGTATGATGGATTGGAGCAAAATTTTCGGAATGCAGATAACGAGCAACAAATACGTAAATCGTATTCCGATAGAAGACCCGATAAAACTTTACTTTTCGAGAATTGCGCTTATTGACAAAGTTCCCGGTTATGTCGACCCCGACGTTTTTTGGGATAATTTCAAATCGACCGCGCCCGACGTAATGATTATCGACTTTGAAAACAACGTTTCGGAAGAATGGATGGCAATAAGCGGCGAAGGTTCGGTGCTTGAAGTGAAAATTGCGAGCCAAAACAATAGAGACCTGCGCGATAAATACGGACGTTGGTATCTCTCTTTGGATTGGTCTATTAACGACTGGGCAATGGCGAACTACGGAATTGGACGCAGAAATTTGCCGAAGGAAGTATGCGATTGGTCAAAGCATTCGGCTGTTGCGTTTGACGCATTTTCAAATCGCGACGAAGAGCGCGTTATGGTAAAAATATCCGACGAATTTAAGGAAGAATGGATGACGCTTGTTACTCTCAAACGCGGCTGGAACGAAGTCGTTGTTCCTTTCAGAAGTTTCAGAAAATCGTCTTATCAAGCGTCTGAAGCGACAGTAAACGGGAAACTTGACTTAAATAGAGTTTGGGAATTTGGTTTTCATCCGTCGGAAGTCGGCGTTTCGAGCCAAACGCTTTTTGACAACATAAGGTTAACGCAAGACCCGAAGAGTAAAAAGTAAGAATTGACAATTTTACGGTTAAATGAAAATAAAAATGGAACAAAAACGGTGTTTTTGTTCCATTTTTTTATGTTGCGCAAATAGTATTTTAACTCTATAAATTACTTTGAAAGGATAAATTTATGAGCGGCTATCAACCGAGCGTTTTTGAAGAAAAATGGCAAAGCAAATGGGAAAAAGCAGGACTTTTTTCGGCAAAAAAAGACAATTCAAAACCTAAAAAATACATACTGTCGATGTTTCCCTATCCCAGCGGCGCACTGCATATGGGACACGTTATGAATTACACCATAAACGACGTAATCGCCCGCCACGCGATAATGAACGGATACAACGTAATGACCCCTATCGGCTGGGACTCGTTCGGGCTTCCCGCTGAAAACGCCGCTATAAAAAACGGCATTCATCCGTCCAAGAATATTGAAACGAACATTTCGCGAATGAAAAAACAAATGGAAATGGCTGGCTGGGGATTCGATAAGGCGCGCGAATTATACACGAGCGGCGAGGATTATTATAAATGGACGCAATGGCTGTTTTTGCAGTTTTACAAAAAAGGACTCGTCGCGCAAAAAGACGGAGCGGTAAATTATTGTCCGAGTTGTAAAACCGTTCTCGCAAACGAACAGGTTCAAGACGGCTCCTGCGAGAGGTGCGGAACGCAGGTAATTCAAAAGGACTTGCGGCAGTGGTATTTTTTAATGAGCAAATACGCGCAGAAACTGCTTGACAATCACGAAAAACTTAACGAGTGGCCCGAGCGCGTTATAAAAATGCAAAAGGAATGGATTGGACGAAGCGAAGGTGCGCTGGTAAGTTTCAAAATCGAAAATTCGGATAAAATAATAGAAGTTTATACTACCCGCCCCGACACGCTTTGGGGAGTGAAATTTATGTCGATGGCGCCGCAGCATCCGCTTGTGGAAACGCTTGTTAAAGGACGTGAAAA
>Ga0182485_1058_pt1 | contig 13581 bp, 9 predicted proteins | sample TergutMp193P3_FD_120825 | JGI IMG/M metagenome (GOLD analysis project Ga0182485, IMG submission 120825)
TTGTCGGGTATTATTACCCGCTTTCATATATATTATGCAACATATTTTTTTAAATGTCAAGTGTTTTTTGTTATTTTTGTGATTTTTTGTGAAAATTTTTTATTTTTTTTAACGTTTTAATGTTTAATGTTTAGAAATTATTGAAATTTTAGCGAAATAGATATATAATTTTCTCAATTTTGTTTTGTACAAATAGTATTTTATACGAAAAAGTATGGAGAACTGAAAGATGAATAAACTTCCTATTACCGAAAGTTTAACCGCCGAGTTTAAAAGTTCTTTCAATAAGGACGTTATTGAAACGCTTACGGCTTTTGCAAACGCAAGCGGCGGAACGGTTTTTATCGGAGTCAGCGACAACGGAAAACCGCAGGGAATAAACATAGAAAAAGACACCGTTCAAAATTGGGTAAACGAAATTAAAAACGAAACCGAACCGCAAATAATTCCCGAAGTCGAAACGTTAAACGTCGGCGGAAAAGAAATTGCGGCGCTGTCAATAGACGAATATCCCGTAAAACCCGTATCGACGCGCGGGCGATTTTTCAAGCGAATAAACAATCTAAATCATTTGTTAAGCGCGGTCGAAATCGCCGACGAACATTTGAAAACGATAAATTCCTCTTGGGATTTTTATATCGACCCGAATCACACGAAACTCGATTTGTCGCGAGAAAAAATAGAAACTTTTGCGAACAAAATAAGAAACAACAGAAAAATCGGAATAGCGCAATTATCGGACACGGAACTTCTTAACAAAATGGAAATTTTAAGATACAACAAAATCACTTTCGGCGCGTATCTTATGTTTGTAAAGGATTATTGCCTGTTCAGCGACGTCCAAATTTCGCGCATTAAAAACGACGGCAGCGCTATCGCTTCCGTATCGCTAAACACGGATTTGTTTCAGGAATTGGAAGAAATTATCGCGTTTATAAAAAAGCACGTAATTTTTAATTATCCGCAAACGGCAATTCGCGAAATTGTTTTGAATATGATAATTCACCGCGATTATAGAGAAAGTTCGCCGAGCGTAATAAAGATTTTCGACGACCGAATAGAATTTTACAATCCCGGAAAATTATACGATAAAACAAACCTCGAAAATTTGTTTACGGACGATTATACGTCAAAACCGCGCAATAAACTAATAGCCAAAAGTTTCAGAGAAATTGGCATAATGCACCATAGCAATTCGGGTATTATGCGAATATGCCGTTCTTGTCGGGAACACGGCATAAGAGAGCCCGTTTTTCGCGAAACGTTAAACGGATTTCAGGTAATTTTATACAACGAACGTATAGATATTTACAGCGTATTGAACGCAAGAAACGACGCGATAAGAACTACAATCGAAAGGTATCAGCCGTACAATGCCGAACGCCGCGACGTTTCGCCTAACGACGTAAAATCCGCGCCCGAAAATTATTTGTCGTATAGTGTCGAGCGTAGAGAAATCGCAAGCGCGGACGTAATAAAACCCGCTACCGAAAATTATCTGCCGTACAATACCGAACGCCGCGAAGAACGTCGGGAAGAACGCCGCGAAATTCCAATGGCGGAAGTAATAAAACCCGTTGCCGAAACTATAAATATAGAAATCGGAACCGCCGCAAGAAACGTCAAAAGCGACGTCGTTAGCGACACTATAAAATTATCGGAAACGCAAGAAACGATTATCGAAGAAATTCGTACAAATCCCGATATTACGTCGCAGGAATTGGCGCAAATAGTGGGCATAACCGTTCGCAACATCAAGGCAAACATAGCAAAACTCAAAGAAAGAGGATTGATTGACCGCGTGGGCGCAAGAAAAACCGGATATTGGAAAGTAATAGATAATAAATAATAAAAACGGAGGATTTATGCTTAAAGCAGCAATCGTAATGGGTTCGACATCGGACAGCGCAATTTCGGATAAAGTCGAAGAAGTATTTAAGGAATTTGGCGTAGAATACGAATTGTCGGTAATTTCGGCGCACAGAAATCCCGTAAAAATCAAAAAATTTGCGAAAAATCTCGAAGAAAACGGTTTTGGCGTAGTCGTCGCAATCGCGGCTCTTGCGGCGCATTTGCCCGGAGTTTGCGCAAGTTTGACGATTCTTCCCGTTATCGGCGTTCCCGGCGACGGCGGTCCGCTTAAAGGTCAAGACGCGCTTTATTCGATAGTTCAAATGCCCGCGGGAATTCCCGTCGCTTGCGTGGGTATTGCAAACGGAAAAAACGCCGCGCTTTTGGCTATCCAAATTCTTGCGACAAAAGACGAAGAATTGAAAGACAAAATTAGGGAATTTCGTAAAAAATTCGGCGATGACGAAGACGAAAACGTCGCGGAATAATTTTTAATGTCGGACAAAAAAATAGAATTACTCGCTCCCGTCGGCACGATAGAAGCGTTTCACGCGGCTCTCGACGGCGGGGCAAACGCGGTTTATTTAGGATTAGGAAATTTTAACGCAAGACAAAGGCAAAAAAATTTTACTCCTCAAACGCTTTCATATCTTATTCCTTACGCGCAAAAAAAAGGCGTAAAAGTTTACGTTACGATGAACACGCTTGTAAAAGACGGCGAAATTCCGCTATTTTGGAACGATTGCGCTATCTTGAAGCAACTAAAACCCGACGCGCTGATAATTCAGGATTGGGGAATGGCGGCGATTTTGCGTAAATATTTGTCCGAAATGCCGCTTCACGCGAGTACGCAAATGGCGATTCACAATAGTATGCAAATAAAATTCGCGCAGGATTTCGGCATTTCGCGAGTCGTTCCTGCAAGAGAACTCACGCTTTCGGAAATAAGAAAAATAAACAACAAAACGCAATGCGAAATAGAACTTTTTGTTCACGGCGCATTGTGCTATTGTATTTCGGGCAGATGTTTGGCGTCGTCGTATTTGGGCGGAAAAAGCGGAAATCGCGGACATTGCACGCAAGTTTGTAGAAGATTTTATACTCAAACGCCGCAAAAAAAGGGATTTTATTTTTCGCCGAAAGATTTTTGGGCTATCGATTATATTGAAGAATATCAAAGCATTGGCATTTCGTCGTTGAAAATCGAAGGACGAATGAAAGGCGCGGAATACGTTTATTCGGTAGTTAGCGCGTATCGCGATTTTATAGATAAAAAAATCGATTTGGAAACGGCAAAAGAACGACTTTCGCACGATTTCGGTCGACAAAAATGTACGTTTTTGCTCGAAGGAGTAGAATCCGTCGGCATCGTTTCGGCGGCTCGTCAAGCGGGATGCGGAAATTACGCGGGAAAAGTCGCGGGAATAAACGGAAAAGAAATTATTTTGGAATCGGACGGCGAAATTCCGCAAATTGGCGACCGATTGCGTTTTCACACCGTCGAAGGCGTCGAAGGCGAAGTCGTAAAAGTAGAAAAGGTAATTTGCGAAAAAGACAGCAAACTGATTCGGCTACTTATAGACGGCAATTTCAAAATCGACAACGACGGGGCGTTATTTATAATTTCGCGGCAAAATCCGATGATTAAACAATGGAAAACGCGAAAAATTCATATAAATCCGCGAAAATTCGACCCGAAAAAAAGCATTCCCGCAGGAAAAATAATGTCTGAGATAGACAAAAAAATAAATACTTCCGGAAAACCGCAACTTTATTTGCGCGGCGACAGTATTGAATGGCTAAAACAGTTCAAAAGCGTGAAAACCGCAAATTATATTTTGAACGCGCAAAAATCGCTTTGCAATATTGATTTTGAAAAAGAAAAATTAAACAATTTTGTTAAGCAAATTATAATCGCTCTCCCGCAATTTATTTCCGAAGGCGATATTTCGTTTTGGAAAAATACTATTGAAAATTATAAAAAACAGGGAATTTCAAAATTTATGATTTCAAATATCGGCGACAAAGAATTTTTTGGCAAAAACGACAAAATTTATGCCGATTACCCACTTTGGACTATAAATCGCTGGTCGCAAAAAATTCTTGAAGACAGCGGATTTTCGGGATTTTTCTATTCTCCCGAAGACGATATATTGAATCTAAAAAGAAACGGAAACAATAAGGGAATTTTTCCCGTTTTTATGAAAATTCCGCTTTTTGCGTCAAGAATAAAGCCGATTTTGCAGGACAACAAATCGGTTTCTGACAATATGGGAGAAAAATTTACGATGAAAACAAGCGGCGAGCTTGCGTATCTTTTGGGCGACGCTCCTTTGGGCTTAACGCACAGAATCGACAAATTACAAGAATTTGGCATAAAAAATTTCTTATTGGATTTTTCATTTTTATCGGCAAGCGATTTGCCGTTTTTTAGAAATATTTTAACGTGCTACGAGCGTAAAAAACGAATAGACGGCAGTATCTTATTTAATCATAAAGGAGGATTAAAATAAAAAAAATCCAGATATTTTTGTCTAAATTGAAAAAAAAATCCAGATATTTTTGTCTAAATTGAAAAAAAATTCCGTGTTTTATTGTTTGCATAAATTATTTTATATGAATAATCGTATAAAAACGGAGGGTTTTTATGTTTGTTCGTAAAAAATATTTGGGAAAAATTGCAAAAGGATTCAAAAATGTTCCTATCATCGTGTTGATAGGCGCAAGGCAGGTTGGTAAAACCAGCATAATGAAATCGTTTGAATACGGGAAAAAAACATTGTTTTTATTGGGACAGGATTCGCAAATTGCGGAATTGTTTACGGATTTATCGACGATTGAGCATTATTTGCAAATTTATTTAGACGAAAAATTGGACGGATTGCTTTGTATCGACGAATTTCAATATATAAATAATATTTCTACAATTATGAAACTTCTTACGGATAAACATCAAAATTTGAAAATTTTATGTTCGGGAAGTTCGTCGCTCGATATTTTACAAAAAGTCGAAGAATCATTGGCTGGTCGCGTGCGAATAATAGAAACTACGTCGCTATCTTTTGACGAATATTTGCTGTTTTGCGACGATAAATTACATAAATTATACGAAAAATTAGACGTAAATACGCCTTCGTCGGCGCTAACTGAACCTATAACGCAGATTTTTAACGAATATCTTGTTTTCGGCGGTTTTCCGCGAGTCGCGCTTGAAAAAAATACCGAAGAAAAAATAGAATTGCTAAACGATATTTATCAAACTTATCTGTTAAAAGACGTTAGAAATTACATTAACAATGAAAATTTTGTGGGGTTTAACAAATTGTTGAGAATTTTGGCGACGCAAACGGGAAATTTGGTAAATATTAACAATTTGAGCAAGGAAACAGGTTTGCCGTATAAAGTTTGCGAAAATTATTTATATTTGCTCGAACAAATGTACATAATAAAAATGATTGAGCCGTATCAGACAAACAAAAGAAAATCCATAGGAAAAATGAAAAAACTGTATTTTCTCGATTTGGGCTTGCGAAATATTATACAAAGAAATTTTAACGAAATTGAATTTAGAACGGACAACGGCGCGATTTTCGAAAATCAGGTTATGCTTGAATTATATAGAAACAGAGCGGCGGGCGGCGAATTGCAGTTTTATAGAATTTCAGGCGGAACCGAAATCGATTTTGTGCTTACGACGGCAAAAAAGAAAATGGCTTTCGAGTGTAAATACAAAACGCTCGACAAAGCGATAAGCATTGCGGGATTAAACATTTTTTGCGAAGAAGAAAATATTGACGAAAAATATATAATAAACAAAAATTACAACCAATTTGAAAATCAAACTCGGTTTTTGCAAGGTTTTTTCGTCGAAAAAGTACAATAATCTAAAAAACGCGCAATTTAATTACGGAAACGTTTTATTCAAAGACACTTTGCCGCCGTAGTAATTTATGTTCCAAGTATGCGGCTCAAATCCCGACGGTTTTACTCTGACGGCAATTTTTCCGTGCGGCGCATTTTTATAGGAATACGGCGTTCTCCCGACGTATTTGTCGTTCACGTAAATCAATGCGCCGGCGGGTTTTGTCGTAATATATATTTCGTCCGAACTCTCTTGTATTGCGGAAACTTTAACTTCTCTTTCGACAATTTTTTCTACGACTTGCGGTTTTTCATTCGCCAATTTTGCCTGCATTTCTTTCAATTCCGCGACCATTAAATTCAGCGAATTTATTATGCTGTCTTTTTGCGACAAATCCGAATTGTATTTTGTCTGAACTTCGGAATTTATTCGTTTTAATTGCGCGATTTGTCCCAAATAATCGCTAATTTGCATTTTATATTCGTTAATTTCGGCAAATAAAAAATTCTCGTTTCTTTGCATTCTGCCTTTTATGTTGGAAATTTCTTTGTTAAGTTTTTCTACTTCCTGCGAAATATCTCTGTTTTTGTCCTGCAAAGTTTTCATTTCCTTTTGATTCATTAAAACTTCGCTTGCTTTTTTTGATACTTCCGACGGGTCGATAAGCATTTTTGCGCGAACGTAATATTTTTGCCCGTCCCATTTTTCCTGCAAAATTTCCATTTTGACCATACTCGCGGTAATCGCCGTAATTTTTTCGGAATAATTGTCGTAAATAAATTCGTTGCTGCGAGACGCACTTTCCATTCTTTGCTCGGCAATGACGACCTGTCCGATTTCCCGCAACAAAACCGCGCGCATTTGGTCGACCGCGTTGTCGCGAGCCGTAACTTTGCTGTCGTATTCGCTCGCGACATACGAATATTCCCGCACAAATTCTCTTTGAGCGCAAAATATTAAATTAAATAACAAACAAATAAAAATCGCCAATTTTTTCATAAAACGCTTACCGTCCTTTCAAGTTGTTTATTTCAAAAAATAAAACAAGTTTTTTATATAATTTTTTGCGCGATGTTCAAAAACAATTCTTTTAAGCCCCAAACCTTCAAAACTTCCGCCGCCCGCGTCGGGATGGAAATTCACAACGTATAACGAATTTTGCGAATTAAGGTACAGTTCCAATACTTTAATTTTTTGCGTATTTTTGCCGCCCCTTTTGTAATAAACCGCGTATTCGTCATAATATGCGAGAGGATAATTAAAAGAGGCGTGCCTTTTTGCGGCAATTCCTATCAAATGTATAAATCTATCGTCAATAAAATCCAAACATCTTTGCCGTAAAATTTTTTTTATCGTTTTATCGACGCCGTAAATTCCGCTGTATCCGCCTACTTTAACATAATCTATATTGACATCCGTTGCGGGAGCGGGAGCGGGCGATTCCTTAACGACCACCGTATCTCTAACGATAACTACCTGAACGTTTTGATTCGGATTATTTCTGTCGTTTGTTTCCGCTTCCAATTTTGCCCGAGCGCTTTGAGAATCGCCGAAACCGCCAGAATTTCGCAAATTTGCCAAATCGTCAAAATCCGCGTCGCGTTTTTTGGTGAGAGAACCGCTCGTTTCAATTAAATCCAGCAAAATATCGTCTTCTTTAACGTTTAACGATTGCATTCCGTTAATTTTTCCGTCTGCGGTTCCCAATGCCTGAATGCGAAATCGAAAATTTGAACCCAATTTTGAAATGCTTCCCAAAACGACGTTTGAAGCGCCGAGTTCTTTTCCGATTTCCAAAGCGGTCGATTCGTTAATTTCGTTTAATTCGTTAATATTTTTTCTCTGTAAAATAATCGGAATTCTGCTTTTATCGACCAAAGACAATTTTGTGTTGTTTGAAATAAAAAAATCGCATTCGCCGATAATGTAATCGGACAAATTTCGGCTTTCGGATTCTACATTGAGAATAACGATTTTCGTTCCCGCGGGCAATCTGCCCGAAAGATATTTCATATTTGCGACGATAGCGTCGTCAATCGTTAGAGTTTGCCCGAAAGCAAACATACAAAACGCGAAAAAAAACGCCGCAAATTTTATACCGACTTTTTTTGTCATTTTTCTTCCTTTAATATATTTTTTGGGGTAAAAATACTATATTAAACAACATATTTGAAAGTTTTTTTCCAAATTGCCGTTTTTTTTATAAAAAATACTCCCCCGACTTTACAAATTTTCTATCCGAACAAACCTGTTTTTGCGGAACTATAACTTGAAAGTCCGCTTGAACCGCAATTATTCAACGCTTTCACTTTGAAATAATACGTCGTAGAACCGTCCAACCAGCCCAATTTGAACGTAGTTGAAGTAGTACTGCCCGCCAACTCATAAGTTCCATTTGCAGATTTTGAATAATATACTTCGTAAGAGGTCGCGCCGCTAACGGAATTCCACGAAGTTTGAATTTCGTTCCACCAATTCGCTTTACAACTTACGCCGGTCGGCGCGGACGGAGTCGTACAAGTAGGTGTAGGTTTAGCGGAAGTATAACTTGAATACGCGCTTTCGCCGCAAATGTTTTGCGCGGTAATTTTGTAATAATATGTCGCGGAAGACGACAAACCCGTATTCGTATAAGACGTCGAAGCGGTATTTATTATGGAAGAATACGAACCGCTCGCGCTCGTAGAACGATACACATTGTAAGTACTTGCGCCGCTAACGGAATTCCACGAAATTTTTATGCTGCTCGACGATTGCCCCGAAGCCGAAACGCCGCCCGGGGCCGATGGTTTTGTGCAAGAAGCGTTGTTTGTCGTCGCAGAACTATAACTTGAATACGCGCTTTCGCCGCAAATGTTCACGGATGTTATTTTATAGTAATACGTAGTAGAACTCGGCAAAGTAGAATTCGTATAAGACGTAGTCGTAACGTCACCGAGATAAGAATACTGTCCATTTGCGCTTGTTGCTCGGTATACTTTATAAGTACTTGCGCCGCTAACGGAATTCCACGAAATTTTTATAACGCTCGACGATTGTCCCGAAGCCGAAACGCTACTTGGTGCCGATGGTTTTGTGCAACTATTCCCGCCACCGCCACTGCCGCCATCGCCACCGTTGCCACCGCTATTATCTTCGATGTTTGGAAGAATAGTTAAACTATTGCCGCCTGTGCTGTTATTTCCGCGTCCTTCGCCGTAAGGTTCAAGAGAACACGACAAGAAAAACGCGATAAAAGCCGCAATAATCGCCGTAAAAGCCGTAATTTTTGCCATTTTTGTAATTTTTGCCATTTTTTACTCCTTTTTTAATCAAAACGTAAAAGTTAAACCTATATTCCACAAATAAATTGCGGAAAACCCATTATTATGAGCCCGTTGAAAATTTTCCCAAAATCCGCTCATCGATTCATAATTATATTCGGTCATATCGTGCATACCAAACGTACCCAAATAATATTTCATATTAAAATCCAAAAATACAAAATCATAACCTAACATAAATCCGATTCTTGGACCGCCGAATAAAAGATTTTGTTTTACTCGCCCGTAAGCGGTCGCGTCGGTTATTTTTTCAAGCGATTGCGCCGAAACTTTCCATAATCCCAAATCCATACCGCCGTTAAATCTGAAAACTTTTCCGCTTGTCGTTTTACCGAAATATACGCCGTAACCCACGTTTCCTTTTCCGTTGTCAAAGATAGCGTTATATCTAAAACCGTCTTTTGTTACGATGCCCATTTCAAAACTGTACGCGGGAACTTTTACCGTTTGTTCAGAATATTGAGTTAAAAAATAATCGGATTCTTGCGCAAATTTTACGCTGTAAATCTGCGCCTTAAAAGAAACTAAAAAGCGGCTTTTTGCTTCCGTTTTTTTGTCTGAACCGCTTGTTTGTTTAGTTGCGTTTAAGGGCGAACTCGCCGAAGTTTGCGAATCGTATGTTTCCGTCTGCGTTTCTATTTCATTTTGCGCGATTTGAGAACTTTCATAATTATTTCTATCGTTTGTTTCCGCTTCTAATTTTGCCTGCGCGCTTTGAGAATCGCCAAAACCGCCTGATTTTCGCAAATTCGCCAAATCGTCAAATTCCGCGTCGCGTTTCGCGGTTGTCGACGTTTGCGGTGCGGGTTTCGTATCCGGTTTATAAATTGTTCCTGTTAAATCCGCCAAAACTTCGTCCATTTTAACGTTTAACGACTGCATTCCGCGAACTTCCCCATACGCGACGCCAAGCGCGTGAACGCGAAACCGATAAATTTCTCCCAATTTTGAAATATCCCCGAAAATTACTTCCGAAGCGCCGAGTTCTTTTCCGATTTCCAAAGCCGTCGATTCGTCAATTTCATCCAAATTTTTAATATTTTTTCTCCGCAAAATATTCGGTAAGTTGTTTTTGCTCATTAACGTCAATTTGGTTTTGTTCATAATAAACATACCGCTTTCGATGTCTATGTAATCGGATAAATTTTGGTTTTCGGATTCGATATTGAGAATAACGACCCTTGTTCCCGACGCAATTTTGCCGGAAATATATTTCATATTTTCGACAATCGCCTCGTCGATAGTAAAGGTTTGCCCATAAGCAAACACGCAAAATAAAAGTAAAATTGCCGCAAATATGCGCATTTTTTTCTCCAAATTATAATTTTTATTCCCAACGTTTCGTATAAAATACTATAACTGCGCAAACAAAATACAGGAAAAATTACGGAAGGCAAACTTTTCAAAAAAACCGCCTTCTCGTAAAATATTTTACCTATTCCGCTTGCGTCGTCGCACCCATTACGTAATCCGACTTGTCGCTCTCGTCGCAGGACGCGGTTTTGGCGGTTATTTTGTAAAAATAATTCCTCAAACTCTGCAAACCTTCTCCGTCGTTATCGTCGGTGAAACTGTTGTTCGGCGTCGTATCGACAAGAGTGTACGTCCCATTTAAAGTCGACGCTCTATAAACCGAATAAGTAGTCGCGCCGCTTACCGCGTTCCAAGAAATATCGATACTGTTTGAAGAAGCGTCGGAAATCTCTACGTTTGTCGGCGCAGACGTTCTGCACAATGTAGTTACGGAAACGATGGTTGTACTACCCAAATACTCGGGTTTTCCCCCGCAAGAGTTTATAGGATGAACGGCGTAAGAATATGTGGTCGAACCGAGCAAATTAGTATCGGTATCGGTAAAAGTCGTAGCGGTCAACCCTCTTCCTCCAGGGACCGTCCAATAACTGGTTCCTGCATCCGTACTACTGCGGCGATACACGTCGTAAGTAGTCGCGCCGTTTGCCGCGTTCCACGAAATCTTTACGCTTCTCGAAGATAAAGCCGAAGCGGTAACTCCCGTCGGGTATGACGGCGCCGCTAAATTGCACGGGGCAGTGGTTACAGTAACGACTGCCGTTGACCTTGCGCTTTCGGTACCGCAACTATTTTCGACGGCGATTCTTACCCAATAAGTTGTCGACGGATCCATAGCCGAAATAGTGAAAGTTGTGTAGTAAGCGTTATATGTTACCGAACGACGATAAGTTCCGTTTGCTCCGTTTTCCGATAGATAAACAACGTATCGAGATGCGCCGCTTGACGAGCCGGTAATCGTAATTTTGATTTGCGTAGAAGACAATGCTTCTACCGTAAAATCTGTCGGCGGCGACGGAACAAAGTTGCAATCCGTAGAAACGAAATCATAAACCGATTGCAAACCTTCCGCGCCGCAATCGCTTATGGCAGATACTTTGTAATAATAATCGGTCGCCGTTTGCAACTCTTCATCAATATAAGACGTGTTTTCTTTCCCGTCGGTATTTCCGACGGACGTATAAAATCCGTTTGCGCTTGTGGAGCGGTAAATTTTGTAACCGACTGCGGTATTTACCTCGTCCCACGAAATTTCAACGCTTGTGGGAGATATTGTTTCGGCAAAAACGTTAGTAGGCGCGGCGGGTTTCGGACAGTCAAGCGTAGTTGCCGATTTGGAATCTGATTGTTCGCCTTCGCCGCAAGTATTTACCGCCGATATTTTGTAATAATACGTTGTCGTCGCCGATAGTTCTTCATCGGTAAAAGACGTTCCTGATTCAACTGTTTCTACAAGCGAATATTCTCCTACACCGCTACCGCCGCCGATAACAACGCCGCCGACAATATAAAAACCGCCGCCCTGACTTATTGCGCGATAAACTTTATAAGAAGTAGCCGTGTTTACGGCTCCCCACTCAATTTTTATACTCGTCGAAGACAACGCTTCGGCGGAAACGCTTGCGGGCGCGTCGGGTTTGCAATCAAGCGTAACGTCCGAAACGACATTCGACATTTCGCTCTCGCCGCAATCGTTTTCGGCGGATATTTTGTAATAATAGTGCGTTCCGGGCGACAATTCCGCGTCGGTGTAAGGCGTTACCGATTCAACGGTTTTCACGATAGAATAATTTCCATCTGAACTTGAAGCGCGATAAATGTTATAAGAATTGACTTTACCGCTGACGGAACCCCAAGAAATTTTTATGCTGTTTGTGGATTGTGCCAACGCCGAAACGCCGCTTGGCGCCGAAGGTTTTGTGCATTTATCGTCGTCGTTAGAACACGATAATACGAACGCGGAAACAATTAAGATTATTGCCGCGAACAAAAAAGTAATACGCTTTTTCATAAAGCATCTCCTTTATTTTTTTGGTTTTTGGAAAAAATTTATATGATGAAGATTCAGCGAAGTTTTCGGATAAAGTTTTTTTATGTGAAAAACGTGAAAAAAAGAAAAATTTTTGCGGCGTACTATATGTACTAATGTGCTGTGCTGTGCTGTGCTGTGCTGTGCTGTGCTGTGCTGTGCTGTGCTGTGCTGTGCTGTGCTGTGCTGTGCTGTGCTGTGCTGTGCAAAGAAAAGTATTATTTGCGCAAGCGCGCTGTCAAGTAAAAAATTTGAAAACATTTAGTTTTTTCCTTTTTTTAATGATTTTTGACAAATAATATAATATTCGCCAAAATCAACGCGCAAGATTAAATTTGAAAAATTTTAAAATTTTATACGAAAATTCAAAAGTTTTTCAATAATATTCGGAAAATTTTTCCCGAATATTCAAAAATATTTCGCCGAAATTCAAAAATTCTCTAATTGTTCGGAACTTGGCATAATATTTGCATATTAAAAAGAAAAGTCAAGGAGGAAAAAATGATTCGTTCCATGTACACCGGCGCTACCGGTATGAAAGCGCAGCAGTTAATGCTGGATACTATTTCAAACAATTTATCCAACGTAAATACTAACGCATACAAAAAAGTAAGCATTCAATTTAAGGATTTGATGTATCAAACGTTGAAAGAGCCGGGAGTTTATAATCCCGAAGGCGGAATATCGCCGAGCGGAATAGAAGTCGGTATGGGCGTAAGAGCTGCGGCTACGCAAAGAAATTTCTCGCAGGGTTCTCTTCAAAGCAGCGCGAGCGATTACGATATGGCGATTAACGGCGAAGGATTTTTCCAGATAGAACTTCCCAACGGCTCGATATCGTATTCCAGAGACGGACATTTTTTGCGGGACGCAAGCGGCACTTTGGTAACAGCCGACGGCTATAAACTTTTTCCCGAAGTAGTAGTGCCTGAAGGATACGACAGAATTACCGTTACGCAGCAAGGATTCATTACTGCCGTAAAAGAGGGAACGCCCGAAAACGCGGGAAGACCGGACAACGTCGATTTGGGGCAGATAGAACTTGCAGGATTTATAAATCCCGCAGGTTTGCGCTCGCTCGGAAATAATCTGTTCGCCGAAACGGGAGCGTCGGGAGTTCCGCTTATTTCATATCCGGGCGAAGACAATATGGGAACCGTGCATCACCAGATGGTCGAAAAATCAAACGTGGAAGTCGTGGACGA
>Ga0182485_1060_pt1 | contig 13499 bp, 14 predicted proteins | sample TergutMp193P3_FD_120825 | JGI IMG/M metagenome (GOLD analysis project Ga0182485, IMG submission 120825)
CAATATCTCCCTAAATTTCCACTCCAAAATCCTCGAACGAATTATATACTTGTTTTTCATTCTGTCCTCCATAAGTTTAACATAAAATAATTTATGCCTAACTTATCTTGAACCTAAAAAAATATAAATATTTCCAAAAAAATTTGTTCAGAAGGGGAAAATTATAGAAATGAATTTTTCGCAATTTATTACTCATACCTCAACGCTTCAATCGGGTCTAATTTACTCGCTTTATACGCGGGATACCAGCCGAAAAATACGCCTGTTGCTACGCAAACCGCAAAACTCATTATTATAGACGTCGGCATTACGACTACAAGCCAGCCGAAAACTTTCGACAAAACAAACGCCGCTGTTACGCCGAAAATCATTCCTATCACTCCGCCCGTTACGCTTATCATTATCGCTTCTATTAAAAATTGCCGCAAAATATCGCTGTCTTTCGCGCCGACCGCCATACGCAATCCTATTTCGCGAGTCCTTTCGGTTACCGACACAAACATTATATTCATAATTCCAATTCCGCCGACAAGAAGCGATATCGCCGCAATCGCCGTCAAAAGCGCGGTTAAAACGTTGTTTGACGCCTCCATCATATCGCCCATTTCCTGTTGTGAACGAATTGTAAAATCATCGGGCGCGTCTTCGCGAAGTTTTCTATGCACGCGCAAAATGTCTTTTACTTCCGAAATCGCCTCTTGCGTAAGCGATTCGTCGGCTACGGAAGCGACAATTTGACGTATCGTTCTGCCCGCGATTATTCGTTTTTGAACGGTATTGAACGGCGCGATAATTATATCGTCCTGGTCCATTCCCGCGGCGTTTTGTCCTTTGGGTTTAAGTATTCCGATTATCGTAAATGGCGTTGTGTTAAATCTTATCGTTTGTCCGACGGGGTCAAGCGTTCCGAATAAATTATCGACGACGGTTTTTCCGATAACGCAAACTTTCGCGCTTCTTGAAGATTCGGAATTTGTGAAATTTCTTCCGTCGGCGATTTCCAATGCGCGTATTTTTAAGTAATTCGGTTCTACGCCGTAAATTTCCGTCGCTCTGCTTTCCGCCTGAAATTTAACGTTTCCCGCCCTGTTTATGACGGGAGAAATATAACTTAAAAGCGTAGAATTTGCCTGAATCGCGTATAAATCTTTATCGTAAAATCTTGCTCTGCTTGCCGCTCGCGCAGGACCTCTGACGTCGGAGCCGGGCAAAATAAATAGCATATTCGAACCCATAGACGAAATGCTGTCGCGAATGCTTTTTTGCGTTCCCGCGCCGACCGCAAGCATCGTAATGACGGACGCGATGCCGATAATTATTCCCAGCATTGTAAGGATTGTTCTGAAACCGTTTCTCAAAATCGCTTTGTAAGCGAGAGTAACAAGTCGAATTAAACTCATTGTTTTCCCTTTTTAGATTCGCTAACCAAATATTATATATGATATTTCGAGTTTGGAATTTGTTACAAAGAACTGAATAATGTCGGTTTTTCTTCTTTTAGCCGCCAAGTATTTTCGCCTAATTTTTCGCCAATATCTTCCAAAACGCTTAAAATTGTTTGCGCTTCGGGAGTAACGCCGTTTTTTAACAGAGGCATAATGTTCATAACTATTTCGTCAAAAGACGCTGTTTTCTTTTCGCGTTCTATGCGCCGCAAATAACTTATTATATAATATTTTATACGCAATTTTACGTCTACGTGCGTTTGAAATTTACCTTTTTCTTTTATATTATATTTTTCACTTTTGTTATCAAAGTCAAATTTATCGGATAAAATTGGTTGTAAATCAACATATTCTTTTTTCAATAAATCCAAAAATCCTAATTCTAATCCCTTAATAATCAATTCGTCGTTAATTTGTTCAAGCGTCGCTCCGTCGTTTTTAGCGATAACTCCTTCTATTGTTTGTATAACGATTTCACCGATACTCATTCCCAAATTCGCTTTTAATATCGCAATTGGGTTGCGAACTTTGCGAAAATTTATTATCAGTTCTCCCGACAAAACGGTGAAAGGATTTTGCCGTTTTTTGAAACTTGTCTGTCCGTTTTTTTGCGGAACCGCGCCGACATATTCAAAGCCGCAATTTTGAGCCGTTTCAATTATCAAGTGCCAAAATTCTGGGTCTTTGTGGGCAAAAACGAACGACATCCATCTGTCGAATTTTAGAACGCGATACATTTCCTGAATGCTTTTTGAAATTAAATTATTGTATTCGTTTTTACTTTTATTGTGTTCGCCGCCTTCTATCGCCTCTAATTCATAGTCGTCATCGCTGACTTCCAAATCAAGCCAGGCGTTCCACATAACGGACAAATCCAAATACGGAATTTTTTTGCCGTACGGAGGGTCGGTATAAATATAGTCAACGCTTTCATTGTCCAAAAACGACAAATCGGTAGCGGTTCCTTTAATTATTTGAGCGTAATCAGCAGTATTTTCGTTAACGGAATGCCTAATTTCTTCTTTGGCGGCTAACACTTTTTGATAGCGAAGTTCAAAACACTGCATAATATCGACGCTTGTCGGATTTGGCGCCTTTCTGTAACGATAATATGAGAAAGGAGCGCTATTGCCCCCAAAACCCGTTTTTGCTTTTACGGAAGTACTTGTATGATAAGTTAAATTAACTCTTGTAATTGTTCCCGAAAACATTAACATTAAAGTTTTTTGGATATTTTTATTTTTCTGTTTTTTTATAATCGCTTTCAACAACGCTAATTGAGATAATTGTTTTTTACTGAATAACTTATGGACGCTTTTTACATCCGAATTTTTGGGAAGTTTCAGGTCTTTGGGCAACGAATATTTAGATAAAATATTATCTACTTCGTCGTCATTTTTCGGTTCTTTTTTTATATATTCCGTTTTTACTTCTTCAAACGCGGTTGACAATTCATTCTTATTTATAGGAGCGATTAGCGAATTTACCAAAAATATAGCCAAAGGATTTATGTCAATATTTATCGCTTTACGTCCGTTCATTAACGCTTCGACCGCCGTTATGCCGCTTCCGCCGAAAGGGTCAAGAACGATATCGCCTTTTTGAGAAAAATTTCTTATATATTCCGCCACCACATTCCACGTTTGACGGGTAAAATATCCGTGAACGCCAAAATGACGTTTTGCCGCTCGTTTTTTTACTGGAATTTCTTTAAGCAAAGGTCTATTTAAATAATCAAAATCTCTATTTTGCGACAAAATTGGTTTTTCATACGAAACCGTTTTTCCGCTTTGAAAACAATTTACCGAAAGTAATTTTTTTAACGATTCTAAATTATTGTCAATTTCGCTAATCTTAAAAAATAAAACGGGAGAATCTGGAGAATTTGTTCTGAACGCGGCAAATTCTACTCCGTTGCAAAGCGCAAAATATATGCTTCTTATTTCTATGTGCGAGGCGTAACTATACGCCTGTTTTACGCAATCGAAAATATTTTTGTCTGGTGCTTTTGCTTCCAAAACCCAAGCGTAACTTTCGCCAATTTTCAAAAGATAATCGGGAATTAACGTCGTTTTTTCTTTTTTACTTCCGCTTTGCAACTCAAAATGTTTTTCGCGAACAATGTTTTCACCGCTAAAACCGAGCGCTTTTATTATCGGCTCTATAATGTCTGCGCGAACGTCGGATTCGTTAAAATCTTTTACCTTGTCAAAATCCAAATCGCTAAAAATTTTCTCTTTTGTTTCCATTTTTTCCCAAATTATTTAATAAATAAAATAGAAAATACGTTTTGCCAAAACGAAAAAATATAAGTTTTTATGGACAATTATCTTGAACTTTAATTCAACTAAATTATATTTTATAACCCAAAATTGTTACAAAAATTTATAAATTTGTCATTTTACAGAAAATTTACATTACAAAGCGGTTTATTTTTACTTTGTCATAATACTTTTACGGTAGTATCAAAAAGATACAATTACGTAAAACATTAAAAACAAAAGGAGTTTTTATGAAAATGCAAGCGGCTAAATTATTTATTCTTGCGGCGTGTGTGCTAGGAATGTTTGCCTGCGCCAAAAAAGCGGCGAACGACGACGGCGCAATTAGCGGAAAAATTACCGTAATTTCGCGCGAAGAAGGTTCGGGAACAAGGTCGGCGTTTGTAGAATTGTTCGGAGTCGTGGATTCCGACAAAAAAGACGTTACGACGGACGACGCGCAAATAACCAACAATACGGCGGTTATGATTGGCTCGGTTCAGCAAGACAGAAGAGCCATAGGATACATTTCTATGGGTTCTATGAACGACGCGGTAAAAACTCTTAAGATAGATGGCGTTTCGCCGTCCGTAGAAAACGTTATGAACAAATCTTACTCCATTTCAAGACCTTTCGTTATCGCGATAACGGAGCAAATGTCAGACGTCGCGCAGGATTTTATTGACTTTATTTTAAGCGCCGAAGGACAAGCGGTAGTAACAAAAAGCGGATATATCGGCAAAGAAGACGCAGCGACTTACGTTTCAAAAAACGTTGGCGGAAAAATCGTAATCGCGGGTTCTTCGTCGGTTTCGCCGCTTATGGAAAAACTTAAAGAAGCGTACATAAAATTGAACGAAAACGTAACTATCGAAATTCAAACGAGCGATTCTTCAACGGGTATGAAAGCGGCGATAGAAGGAATTTGCGACATAGGAATGAGTTCCCGCGAACTTAAATCGAGCGAACTTGAAAAACTTACGCCGCTCGTTATTGCCACCGACGGAATTATCGTTATAGTAAGCAAGGAAAATTCCATAGATAATTTGGCGAAAGAGCAAGTTAAAAACGTATTTTTAGGCGAAATTACCGATTGGAAGGATTTAAGATAATGACCGCAAACGCCGTGAATGTTTTAAAGGAAAAAACAGCCGCGTTATTGTTTTTTGCCGCAGGAGCCGCGTGTATTTTATGCGTAATTTTGATATGCGTATTTTTGTTTGCAGGCGGTTTTCCCGCGATTTTCAAAATAGGATTTGGCGAATTTTTACTTGGACAAAGGTGGCGACCGACGAGCGATTTGTTCGGTATATTTCCTATGATTGTGGCGAGTATATCGGCGACTTTTCTCGCGCTTTTAGCCGCGGTTCCCGTAGGAATATTGACGGCGGTTTTTATGTGCAGATTTTGCCATAAAAGAATGGAAAAAATTTTGTCTCCGATGGTTTCGCTTTTGGCGGCGATTCCGTCCGTTGTTTATGGATTTTTCGGTTTGGTCGTTATATGTCCCGTAATTCAGCAACTTTTTGACGTGAACGGAAAATCGCTTTTGGCGGCGGCAATTATTCTTGCAATAATGATTTTACCGACGATAATTGCGGTTTCGTCGGCGGCAATAAAAGCGGTTCCCGAAATTTATTACGAAGGCGCGTTGGCGCTTGGAGCAAGCAAGGAAGAATCGGTATTTTTCGCTATGCTTCCCGCGGCGAGGTCTGGAATTATCGCTTCGGTAGTTCTTGGACTCGGTCGATGCGTCGGCGAAACGATGGCGGTAATAATGGTCGCTGGAAATCAGCCGAAAATTCCGGGCGGACTTTTGGACGGCGTAAGAACGCTTACCGCAAACATAGTTCTTGAAATGGGTTACGCCGCCGATTTGCACAGAGACGCGCTAATTTCTACTGCGGTAGTTTTGTTTGTGTTTATTTTGATAATAAATCTTACTTTTGCCGCCGTCGTTAGAAAAAAGGTTTAGAGTTTAGGATATTATAAAGAAAAAGTTTCGCCGCACCATTTAAGATACGGCGAATTTTTTTATTGTTTGGTAAAACTTGCCGCTTCGCCAAACAACGTCATATTAAGTTTGTTGCCGTTTACGGAATATGATGTTGTTTGAGTAGCAAACATTCCGTTCAAGGTTTCGTCGGAAATACTACCAAAACTCTCTTTCAACTCGGTTTTTGTGAACCAATTTCCGCTAAATCCAACGTGAGTTATTACTATTGTTACTTTGCCGCCGCTTGTGGTGTAGGTTCCTTTCGCTTCGTCCGAATACACAAAATTCCCGTTATTCAGTACCAATTCAATTTCGTCGTCATCGTCAATCCAAGTTCCATTAAGAGCGGTATCAACTTCTACTTTGTCGTCATCGTCGCTGCAAGCCGCAAAGAACATAACGCCGCACGCCAAAAATACCAAACCGAATAATTTGGTAAAAACATTGAGTTTCATAAAAAAAATCCTTTCTTTAAAAATTTAATAAAACAAACGGGGAATTTAAAGCACCCTTTAAACTATACCACTTTTTTTGAAAAAAACTCGCTTTTATTTGTGTGCATTTAGTATATTTGTGGTGGTATAATTTAAACGGTGGTATAAAATATACCGCCTGATTTTCAAGATTTTTGATAAAAAAATTTAATTTTCTTATTAGTTTTTTTAGAATAATAAAGTATTTATTTTAGTGAAAATTCAAAAAAATTCAAATGTTATTTTGTTTCGGCATAACGTATTTTTAGAAAAAAAAGGAAGCAGAAATTTCTACTTCCTTTTTTATTTATACGAATGCGCTAAACTTACGCGAACAACGAATATATTATACTGTCGCTTATTTTGTCTATTTTATCGCCGAGAGAATAAGTTCCGTTTTCTATTTGCGGCTTAATTTTGGCAATTTTTTCGGCGCGAATATCCGCGTGGCTATCGACTATTCTTTTTAACGCAATAATATTTACGTCGCTCGACGTTCCTGCGGAAACCTTATTGCTCAACGCTACGGAATCTTTAACGTTTTCGTCTTTTTTTACCTTCGATTCCTTTGCAGTGCGCGAGTTCGGTTCGTATGCAGTCGTATAAACGCTACTGTGAATCTGTCCTATTGCCGACATAACAAACCTCCTTTTTTTTGACGCTCGTGGCGTATTTGTTCCATCCTATTATATATTTCGGCAGAAACTTTAATTTACTTTAACACTTTTTAAGGTTTTTATAAAATTTATAAAATTTGCCAAAATTTTTGCGCAGAAATTACCGATTGCTCAATAAGCGTCGCGATGGTCATAGGTCCTACTCCGCCCGGAACGGGAGTATACGCAAAAGACCGCGACGCGCAAGTTTGCAAATCTATATCGCCGCATTTTTGTTCGGGATTAAAACCTGCGTCTATAATTATCGCTCCGTCGGCAATCCACTCGCCCCTAATCATTTTCGGTTTTCCGACCGCGCCGACTACAATATCGGCGCTGCGTATAATTTCGTCCAAATTTTTCGTCTGCGAATGGCAAATTGTAACTGTGGCGTTTTTATTTAGAAGCATCATTGCGGCGGGTTTTCCCAAAATCGCGCTTCTTCCGACGACTACCGCGTTTTTTCCTGCGCAGTCAATTTTATAATGCTCGATTAGTTTCATTATTCCGCTCGGAGTAGCGCTTCCAAAAACCTTTTCGCCCATAGACATTTTACCGAAGCCCAAACTCGTAACGCCGTCGACGTCTTTTTCAAGCGAAATTCTGTCAAACGCCAACCGTTCGTCGATTTGTCGCGGGACGGGATGTTGCAACAAAATTCCAAAAACGTTTTTGTCGCCGTTTAATTTGTCTATAACGTCAATAAGTTCTTGCGTAGAAATCGTATGCGGCAAAACTATTTTTCTCGGCTCAAGCCCCACGCGAAGGCAAGCGTTTCCTTTCATTTTTACGTAAGTCGCGCTTGCGGGGTCGTCTCCTACCAAAATCGTCGCCAAAACAGGTACTACGTTTCCGTTTTTGTCTTTAATTCTTTGCACGCGTACTTTTAACTCTTCTTCCATCTCGGCGGCTAATTTTTTTCCGTCGAGTATTACGGGATTTGCCATAATTTTCCCCAATTTGCGTTAATTTATTATCAAAATAACAAATTTTACAACAAAAAAGCAATAAAATATTGAATTTTTGTTTGGTAATATATTAAATTTATAGTCGGAAATGGAGGAAAATATGAATTTTGACAGAAACAAAGACGAACTTATGAAGCACATCTCGCAAAAAAAACTCACTCAAACTATGGATCGTCGCAGCGCCGAAGCGAAGAGTCGCGTTATCGAAAAGGAAAAAAACGTAGCGGTGCAACCGCAAGAGGTCGTTTACGAAAAGACCAACAAGCCGCCCGTCGCGATTTTTGGCGCAAAGTCGCTTTTTATGACGATTTTGAAGGATACTTTGCAGCCGTATTGCGAAATTTGCGAATTTTCGGAACTCAATAAGGCGACCGATTTTTTGTTTTCCAATACGATTCCGCTCGCATTTATCGATATGGACCCGCCGAACGATTGGAAAGACGGACAGGAATTTTTTACGTCGGGAAAAACTATGAATCCCGAAATGCGCTACATCGTTTATCACAAGGGCGATAAAATGTCGGAAACCGTAGAATTTCTTCAAAAACAGGGCGCGACAATTCTCAAAAAACCTATCGACAGAATAGAATTGGTAGAACGGGTTAAGGAATTTACCGCTAAATGGAGAGAAAAATATGGCGAAGAAGCCGAACCTGAATCAGACGGTATCGTATCTTGACGATTTTTTGAAAATTGCGGAAGTTGAAGATTCGTCATACAACGGTTTGCAAGTCGAAGGAAAAGACGAGATAAAAAAAATTGCCTTTGCCGTCGACGCGGGAGTGGAAGTTTTTGAAAAAGCAAAACGCGAAAACGCCGATTTACTTGTCGTTCATCACGGACTTTTTTGGGAAAAAACAGACCCAAGATTTATCGGAGTAAACAAAAAACGTTTGGAAATTTTACTTGACGCGGGCATAAATCTTTACGCCGCGCATCTTCCTTTGGATATGCACAAAGAAGTCGGAAACAACGTAGAACTTGTAAAAATTGCGGGCGCAAGCGTTTGCGGCGGATTTTATAAATATCACGGAAGTTTTATCGGCGCGCTTGGAAAATTTTCTGCGCAAAAAAAGGTCTCGCAAGTCGCTGAAATTCTTGAAAATAAATTAAAAACCAAAACTTATATTATCGGCGAAAGCCGCGAAGTTTTTACAGTCGCGGCGGTATCGGGCGGAGTGGGAGCAGATACGGTAACTTGCGCAAAAGAAGCGGGCGCGGATTTGCTTATTGTCGGCGAAAAACGCGATTTTTATCATTTATCTAACGATTTGGGAATTTCGGTTATTTTTGCGGGGCATCACGCAAGCGAACAAACGGGAATTTGGGCTTTACAAAAACATATTCAAGAAAAATTTCCCGAAATTGAGTGCGTTTATATCGAATGTCCGACGGGATTATGAAATGGAAAATAAAAATACTAAATTAGATACCGAAAGTTTAAGAAACGCGATTTCGGCGTTAAAAGACAGTATAGACGTTTTTCGCGAATACGGCGAAAAAAGCGCCGTTTTGTTTTTAAGTTTGCGTTCGGGCGTTATTCAAAATTTTGAGGTTTCATACGAATTATGCTGGAAATTTATGCAAAAATGGCTCGAAATGAACATAAGCGACGATATTGTAAAAGGCGTTTGCCGAAAAGAATTTTATAGAATTTGCGAACAATACGACTTAATTGAAAACGCAGAAATTTGGTGGAAATTTCACGCCGCAAGAAATTCTACGTCGCACTCTTATTCTTCTTCCGTTGCGTCGTCGGTTTGCGATACGGCGATAGAATTTTTGCAATCTGCGCAGGATTTCGCAAAAAATTTTGAGAAAAAATTATGATAAACGCAAGCGTTTCAGAAATAAAAATCATAAAAGAAATTATAAAAAAACACGCCGACGATTGTCGCGTTTTCGCATTCGGTTCGAGAGTGAAAAGTAGCGCAAAAAAAACTTCCGACTTGGATTTGCTTTTTGAATCGCAAGAAAAATTAGGATTTTTGCGAATACAAAAAATCAAAGAAGCGTTTCAAGAAAGCGATTTGCCTTTCAGAGTGGACGTTATAGATTACAACGATATTTCCGAAAATTTTAAGAAAATTATAAACGAAGAAAAGGTGCGCGTTTAATTTTTATGAAACCCCGCAAAACCGTTAGGCAATTTCTAAAAGAAAAATTTGGAGAACAGGTTTTAAAAATTCCCGTAAATGCGGGATTTTCTTGTCCGAACAAAGAAAACGGAAATTTTGGCTGCATTTTTTGCGACAACGTTTCTTTTTCGCCCGTCGCCTTAAATACCGAAAATATTGTAAAACAATTTTGCGAAAAACGCGAAAAAATGAAACATAAATTCAATTTGTTTATGCCTTATTTGCAGCCGAACACAAATACTTACGCGCCGACTGAAAAACTTCGCGAAATTTATGAGCCGCTTATAATTCAGGAAGGCGTCGTCGGGCTTGCGGTAGGCACTCGTCCGGACGCGGTTTCGGACGATACGATAAATTATTTATCTTCAATAAATTCACGGACTTATCTATCTTTGGAACTCGGCTTGCAATCGGCAAAAAACAAAACGCTTAAACTTATAAATAGAGGACATACCGCTGAATGTTTTGCCGAAACAGTTAAAAAACTTGACGAAAAAAACATTGAAACGGTCGCGCACGTAATGCTTGGACTTGCGCAAGAAACAAAAAAAGATATGATAAACACCGCAAAATTTATTTCCGATTTACCGATAAAAGGCGTTAAAATTCACCAACTTATGATAATAAAAAATACGCCTCTCGAAAAACTTTTTATTGAAAAAAAAATTTCGGTTTTCAGCATTGAAGAATATTGCGAAATTCTTGCGGAATTTTTAGAAAATTTGCGACAAGATATTGTAATTCATCGACTTATGGCGGATTCTACCGCAAAAAACGGACTTGTCGCGCCGCTTTGGAGCGAAAAAAAACAGGATTCGATGTCGTTCATAAAAAATTATCTAAAACTAATGTAACTTGTTATTTTCCGGTATGTCCAAAACCGCCCGCGCCGCGTTTTGTCGCGGATAAATCGCCCTTTTCAATAAAATTGCCGTTCACGATTTTTGAAACGACCGCCTGCGCAATTCTTTCGCCGCGATTTATGGTAAACGGGTCGCTGCCCAAATTTATCAGCAAAACAAAAACTTCGCCGCGATAATCGGAATCGATGGTGCCGGGAGCGTTCAAAACCGTTATTCCAAACTTAAACGCAAGTCCGCTTCTCGGTCTGATTTGAACTTCGTAACCTATTGGAATTTCAAAAATTAAGCCCGTCGGAATAAGGAGCCGCTGATTCGGTTCAAGCACTATCGGAAGTTGATTTGCGGCGTAAATATCGGAACCTGCGGAAAAAATTGTCATTCTTTGCGGCGACGGCAAATCCAAATTATGCGGCAGACGTTTTATTGGAATCGCGACGGTATTTTGAAAAAACGAATAAAGCGTCCTCAAATTTTTCATAAAACCAATATTTGTGCTTCCGTTAAATTTGTAAAACGGCATTCCTATCGACATCGCGCCTTTGCCGTCGGTGTCTTCTCTGTCGCCGACCATAAGAATTTGATGCGGCTGCAAATCGAGCATTTTTGAAATTTCAAAAAAAATTCGCGAACACGGCTTAAACGCGCCAAAATCTTCGGACGAAGCGATAACGTCAAACATATTTTTTTCAAATCCAAGCGCTTCAAGACGTTCTTCAACTATGCCGTAATCCGATAAAACTGCGGTTTTTATCCCCATTCTTCTGCAATATTTTACAAAATTTATCAACTGCGGGCGATTTCTATGAAAATATAGCGACTTTATAAACGCGGGATAAAAAACTTCCTTTTCGTAATTTTCGGAAATTCCCGCGTTTGCGAGTTCTTTGTTTATTTGAAAAATTAAATTTTCTTTCGTTTCGTAATCTTTTCCCTGCTGTAAATGACGAATTTTAAGGTACTTAAAGAAATTTTTGGTTTTGGGAAACGTATTCAAAAACGTCGTAACGCGGACTTGCTTCGTCATCGCGTAAAGCGTGCCGTCAACGTCGAATATTATTCCCGAAAAGGACATTTTTTATACCTTTGCCAATTCTTTACAGCAAGCGTAAATACTTTCATAAACAAGCGACAATTCGTCCGTCGGCGTCGATGAAAACGCAATTCGCAAAAGTCCTTTTTGTTGAATAACGCCGATTGAATATTTTTCGGCTAACATAATTCGCAGTTTTTCGCTGTCAATTCCGTCTTTTGGTTTTATGCACATAAAATATCCAGAATTAAACGGCAAAGTGTGAAAATAATCGCTAAAATTTGCGTTTTTTGCTAAAATTTCCTTAACTTTATCGTAGCGTTTTTTCAAAAGGTTGTATTTTTCTATTTTTTCCGTCGCGTAATTTTTCTGCTTGTACGCGCTAATAAGAAGCGATTGGCTCATTTTTGACGCGGACGAAATTTGTTCGCGAATAAATCCCGCGACTTTTTGTTCTAACGCTTCGTATAACGCGGGAGTTCCGTTTTTTACGCCGAAAGTTATAAATCCCGTTCTTAATCCCCAAGCGTAATCTTCTTTTGTGGGGCCGTCGGCTTTTATCGCCAAAATATTTTCGTGCGCGTTTGCCAAAAGCGAAAAAAGCGACTCCGTAAAAATACCTTCTTCAAAAACCAAGCCGAAATACGCGTCGTCTATTATTACGGCTATGGAACTTCCGCGCTTTGCTTCTTCTATTAAAACGTCGCGAATTTTACGCGCTTCTTCAATAGTGGGCGTATATCCCGTCGGATTGTTCGGGAAATTTAACAATAGCGCTTTTTTGCCCGCGCCGCCGTGCGAAATCGCTTCGCGAAATCCTTCTACATTGTATTTTCCGTCGTTTGTAAAAGTTTCAAAAGTGTCTTGTTTTGCGCCTGTCGAGTGGCAAAGAGCCAATTCGTAATTTTCCCAAAAATAATCCGACAAAATAATTCTGTCGCCCGTTTCCAAAAACATTTGCGCGGCGATATAGATAGCGTGCGTAAGCGCCGAAGTTACAATAGGAAGCGAAGTCGGCACGCCTTTTAGCGACGGATTTTTTTCGACCATCATTTTTTGCCAGACCTCTCGCAATTCCCGCAAACCCATAGGCGGCGCGTATTGAAACGCCGTGTATCCTTCGAGGCGCGTAAGTTCGGCAAGACAAGGCAGACACGCGGTCGTTTTGTCTTCTTCGAGCGCAATTCCTATTGTTGCGTTTATTTTACAATTTGACGCGGCAGCCGTCTGCGCCAAAATCCCGTGGCGAGGAAAATACGCTTCCTTACCTCTTAACGACAAGACGTCCAAAACCGCAGGATTGTTTTCCACGATAACGGCGTTAATTTCTTGCGCCTGAAAATTAAAACCCATAATATCCTCCAAAGTTATTGCGGAAAAATACTATTTGCCGAAATATTATTTGGTAAAATTTAATTTTCGACGCATTGTTTATTTTATAAATTACAATTTTTTAAGAAAAAATTTTTTGTTTTCATAATTTTTTTTGCATTTTTCCTATAAAATATATTATTTTATTCTTAAAAATATAGGAGAAAAACAATGTTTTCAAAAATAAAACTTGACAGAGCGGCAGCGCAAATAATACTTTTCTTTGCACAGCACAGCACAGCACAGCACAGCACAGCACAGCACAGCACAGCACAGCACAGCACAGCACAGCACAGCA
>Ga0182485_1062_pt1 | contig 12927 bp, 23 predicted proteins | sample TergutMp193P3_FD_120825 | JGI IMG/M metagenome (GOLD analysis project Ga0182485, IMG submission 120825)
AACCTTTCCAACCTTTCCAACCTTTCCAAACTTTGCAACCTTTCCAAACTTTGCAAACTTTGCAAACTTTCCAAACTTTCCAAACTTTGCAAACTTTCCAACCTTTCCAAACTTTGCAAACTTTGCAAACTTTCCAAACTTTCCAAACTTTGCAAACTTTCCAAACTTTGCAACTGCATTAAATTTTGGACGCTTACAGCGTCCATATTATCAACCCCAACCCGCCCGTCGTCATCGCTATTGCGCGCCGGAATAAGCCCCTTCCGATAAAACCCGTTAATAGTCTGCCGCAATAACAGCCGCTTCTCCCGCGCCGTCGCGCCCTTCGGCAAGAAAGGGTTCTCCGCATTTACCAATATATGCATTAACATTTTATACATCTCCAACTCTTTCGCGTACAGATACGTGTCCCCGTCATTCCCAAAACTCCAACACTGCCTGACGAACGCGCCCCACGCTGTCGGCTCGTCCTTCACCGCAAAAAACTCCTCCCTGCTAATCCACGTTTCCCGCGCTTTATCAATATCAAAAGTCCCCTCCAACAAGCCCTTAAACAACAAATACACCCCAGTATTAATTTCATTGTAATGTATCGTCTCCCACTTGCGCCCGTGGAATAAATCTACCTTTTTCGCCTCGACATAAGCCGCAAGCGTAATCGCCCCGCCGCCGCCAAAGAGGTCGTACAGGTGCGTCGCGGGCGGCAACACGCCGATAATATCCTTTGCAATTGCGCGTTTGCTGCCTTGATAGGGTATCATGTTAAACCGCCTCCGCGAATAAATCCAACTGTTCAACTTTCCCCAAAGTAATTACATTTGTACTTACTTTTGGCGGGGCTTCGCCTTTATCGGTCGCGTATCCCCGCCCCAGCACCCTGAAAAGGTATTTCACCTTCTCTACCTGTTGCCTATCCTGCCATTCCGGGGTACAACTCATCGGCGTATACCACCTGTCATAGTCTTTATAGTTGCAGGTCAGGGTATTGCCGATAATCACCACGCCTGCCATACCCAAAAGCGACATCTGTATATAGCACATGTGCGCTACAACAGGGTCAACATCCTGGCCCACGAACCAAACCGATTCTTGAAAATTTATTCCCATTTCATAGCAGTGTTCAGCGAACGCAATGAACATACCGCCCGCGCCACATGTCGGATCGTTCACTTGAATGTACCCTTTTTTATTTATCTCGTCCGCAAGCGTCGCTTTCTCCGCTGTCATCCTTGCCATCATCAAACAAACGTTATACGGCGTGAAAAACTGCCCTTTCCATTTACTTGATAATTCCAGCTCCATGTACAACTCGCCGAGGACGTCTGCGTATTTATGTTCTCGGACGGCGCGTAGTTCGAGTTCGCGCACCACCTCGACGAACATATTACCGATGGCCTCGCGTTCTTTGGCGTTATACCTTCCCACAATCCGCATATACTCCTCTTCTCTTTCCTGCCGATAATCGGTAGGTTGGGCCAACGCGACCGCCGCCATGTAGCAAAAATCCTGCCACACCTGCCAATCGTTATGCCGGTCGGTCAGCGACGCGAACAGGCCCAGAAAGTTCTTCCGGTGCTCGGTCGTGTTTTCTTCCATTTTCACCTTTTCCATGAGTTAACTCCTTTGCAGTACATTTGTTAAAACGTTAATGGCTTCCTTTTGTGCTTTTATAGTCTCTTGTTGGAGCGCTACAATCTGCTCAAGGTTATAAGCCGAGGGCGGCGCCTTAGGCTGAATAACGCTATTTCCGCCCATAACAACCTTCGATATTTCCTCTGCCATCTCCTCACTACTGCGTCTTGTGTATATGGCAGTTGTTCCGACAGTCGAATGGCCGAGTAAGTCAGACAACAAGGTAAGGTCGCCCCCATTCTGTAAAAACATTTTCGCGTAAAAGTGCCTAAATCCGTGCGCGTGCATTACCTCTTTGCGAATGTTGTATTTTTTCGCGAAGCCATTTATAATTAAGCCTATGCCGCGCGTTGTCATAGGGCCACCGGTCGCCCCCGGATTAATGGCGGGGAATAGATAATCGCCGGCCACACCGTCAAAATACTCGCGCGACCCCTCTATTAATTTTGCGGGTATGTATATTCTTCTAATTTTACCCTTGTTCCACATTTCGTCATACCCGCGCTCAAGGGCAGTTTTTTTGAGTAACCTAAACTCATTAACCCGCGCTCCAGTCTTGGCAAGATACATCACTATCCAATAACCGCGCATGTTGCCATCCGCGAGCAACCCATTACACAGCGTATCAAACTCGGCGGCGGTGATTACGTTTTCAACCGATAGTTGTTTGGGTACTCTCACCGCCTTTGGCCTATTTATTTTTATGTTCATATATTTCGCATAGGCGGCAATCCCAGACAGCCGAGCATTAACCGTACTCGGCTTGTTTTTATCTATCAGGGCCTTCTTGAACGCTACGATGTTTGCATTGCTTATCTTGTCAAACATCTGAAAATACCGGACAACACCCTGCTTATAGCACGCTATAGTGTTTTCAGGCCGCTCGTTATCAAGCAGGTATTGTTCAAAACCACGCAAATTAACTGTCATAATTTACCCTATATACTTTCTGTGTGAATTTTTCACATTGCTTTGGTTCACCATTGCGTATCCCATAGTAGTGTCAATTTTACTATGGCCCAATAACTGCTGCACCTGCTCAATCGGCATACCCCTATCAATGGCTATTGTCGCCAGCGTTCGGCGGAACTTGTGCGGGTGAATCCTGCCTATGCCGAGACGCTTACCCATATTGCGCATGGTGGCCTCGATACTGCCTATATTCAGCCGCTCATGCGGTTTTTGTGCCGCTACAAACAGCGCCGGGTTGTCGTCATCTCTCGAATTAAGGTAATCCATCAGGGCCACCTTTGCCCTAATATCAAAATAGGCCCGACGCTCCTTATTCCCTTTGCCCAAAACGGTAAACTCGCGATTTTGAAAATCAATATCAGCGATGTTGAGCGATACCAGTTCCCCGACGCGCAACCCCGTAGACGCGAGAAAGTTGAGTATCGCCGCATCGCGTAATGTCTTACATTCTTTACGCATCTTCTCCAACATTTCATCGCTATAAGTTTCTTTTACAACTTGTCCGACTTTGATATTCTTTATCCGGCGCATCGGGCTTTTGATTATTATATTTTCGTTTTCGAGCCACCCAAAAAAACTTGACAGGTTGCGCCGGATATTATTAATCGTCACTTTACTCGCGTTATTGCGTTTGGGATAATCCGCAATATACAACCGTATATCGTCGGTCGTTATGCGCTTGATATGCTTGCCGACAGTATCAAGCATGTGTTTTATCGTATACCGATAAAACTTAATCGTGTTTGCCGACAAGCCCTCAATACTCTTGGCAGAGTAAAAACGGCTGGCTATGCTGTCGTTCGTCTCCTCTTCGGGGCGCGAATCGTCCTGAATGAAACGCACAAGCACATTGTGCAGGCGTTCCATCTGGTAATTGTCCAAATCCGCCAAAAGCTCCTGCTCTATATTGGCGATTATCTGGCGTTCGTGATCCCCATCGCTATATGTTCGTGGCGGTGGGGTGTCACTTCCATAATTGTTACTTGCGTACTTTGCGACGGCTAACATTTTTCGCCCTTTCCCCCTTTTTAAGGATGATGTCCGCAATGATTTTTCCCGTGCGCGTCAACTCGGCGTTGCTGTACACAAGGCCGCGCTGATTCATTATCGCAAACTCCCGCCGCGAAACGCAGACAAGATTATTGACGTCAAAGTTTGTTTTGTCCTTGTCGCCAAATATTATAATGTGTCCGCGCGGCACGGGGCCGTGCGCCTTCTCCCATACCAATACATGCTTCATTTTCCAGCGCCTCGGCTCCCCGATTTTAATCAATGTGTAGCCGTTAACATCTACGCGCACCGAGCCAACAGGCCTGTGCTGTTTTGGCGTGTGCCCAACCGCAAACTCCGTGCTGGACGCCCACCAACGCGGCTTGCCCTTGTTGTGGGTTTTATGCCCCGGCTTAAAGCGGCCATCGCTGCCATTATTCCAACCGCGCCGCCCCGCCGCCCGCCTCATCTCGTCAGCAGTGCGCGGCACGCCGAATTTGCGGGTAAACATCCGCGCCAACGCCGCATAGCTGCGGCCCGCAACATGGGTGCGGATATAGTCGAGCTGTGCTTTTGAGTAGAAGCGCATTATTTTTTCCCCACGGTTTTTATTTCCTGCGCGCCTTTGCCGCCCACCATCAGCATATCCGGCATCTTATAGTCGGGGTTTATGCCGGAGGCCAACTTGGCCGCGCCGAGTGCGATATTGTGCGCGGCGTTAATCTGTGTTGCGACGGCAACAACCCCATCGGCACGCCTTAGCGCTTCAGTGAGATCGTCACCCCTTACGTCATCGTCGGCGAGCTTATCCAATACCGCAAATAGAAAATCGTTCAAATCCAACAACGTGTTGTTCATTTTATATCTCCTTTGCAATTAATATAAAAAAGTTTTATTTGACTATTTTTTCCGTCTACCTCTCCGGCAACACGGGCAACGGCGCCCAGTGCGTTACAATGCTAAGACCCACCCAGTGCCCGTACCCCGCTATCTTCCATCCGGGTTTGCAGGGCTGGGTGCTTTGGGCGTTAAGGTCATCAAGCTTCCCAATACCTACACTGCGATAATCGGCATTGACGACCCTTGTTTCTTCTACGACCACCAATACCCAATCATGCATCGGTGGCAATTTGTCCGACGTTTTAATCCACTCCACATTGCTCTCCGTGCGGAACATGTCTATTTGTTCAGCCATTTTTTAACCTCCATTACCTCAAACTGGTATACAAACACGAGGGGATTCGTCATCCAACCGTAACCGCGTTTGCCATTGATTTTATTCCAAACATCCTGAAACTCTTCACGCGCCCTCGCAACCAGTTTTCCGTTTGCCGGGTTAAACGTTTTTGGACAGCCCTCTTTTTCAGCGTCCGCCTCCGTTATGCTACATAATCGCTCCACCCTCACCCCCGTGACGCGCAGAAAGATTCGCGCGGCGGCGAGGGGCATGTAGATGGAGGGTTTCCATTTTAACTGCAATTTGCAATCCGTGTCGGCGCGATAAAGATATTCAGCGCATTTGCTTTTGCAAGCGCGTGTTGGATTGCGAATTGCGCAAACATCACAAACCGTCGATATTTTTTCTCTCCACGTCTCGCGCACCCAAAGAGTATCGCCGACCTGATACGGGGCGAACGTGGGGGCAACCTCCACGAACTTGTCGGGCACCTCGACGTATACCTTGCGCCCCTTGATTCGCCTGTCATAAATAAGACGGTCGCCGTCCAACACCGGCTGCGGCTTAATCACCCGCCTCGTTTGCGTCTTATTCCCCGCAAGTATCGCCCGAACCATCGGCGTGGAAAACAGTATCGGTTTCATCGTTTCCATTTTACACCGCCTCCACAAAGTAATCGTAAACCGCTTTTTCGGCGGCGGGCATAGTTTTATTCCGTTCGCTCCAGTCGCCAGCGTAATTGTAAAATTCCGCCTCGACCGACCGCCGCAGGACACCGACCTCCTCGCGCGTAAACTCGAACGTCATGGTGTCCGGCGTTTCATTGATTATTTTCATTTCTTAATCTCCTCCACTACCGCCAAAATGTTATCAACTGCGCAATACGCGCCCCACAGCGCGTCCTTTATCTCGGCCAACTCGAACAATTCCATGCGGTGGTCGCCCAGATTCTTACGGTAACAACGCAACGCACGCCCAACGACTTCAACCTCGCCCCGCGACAATTCCAGTATTATCGTTTCAGGCTTCTTGACAGCATTCACTTTCGACCTCCGTCGTTTCAGGTTCCATGATTCCCAACACGCAATCGCGCCCCTCGCGATTACGCGCGTTAATGTGCGCCCAGTGGGTAACGCTATCGTGGCGATAGAAGTGTCCCCCCGTGTCCCAATCCCCGTTTCCGCATAGCGCGGCTACGTCATAGAAGATGTATGGGCGCAGCACGCGAACCAACACCCGTATGTCGCGTGGCGGCAACCCCCTTGTCGTATCAATCCATGTAATCGTTCCCACAATTCACCCCTTTCTATTTTTCGATAATATCAATACCATAATACGCTTTCACCAACTTCTTTTTCGTCAGGTACTCGCGCGTCCGAACGCCCTTAGCGTCAATAATCTGGGCCGTCCCGTCCTTATACCACACCACAAAATCCGCAATATAAGTACAGACTTTGACGCCGTGAATGATAAACGGTATCGGTACTTGGCATTTAAAGAATTCGACCGTCCCCAGCCAGTCGCGCATAGCGCACAGCTCGCCATATACCCGCGCTTCGTGCTTCGACGCGAACCGCTGGCCGTCAATTACCACGGGCGTATTGCGATACTTATTCATTTGGCTTCCCCTCCAACAATTCCAACAACTGGTAACAATGCCGCCCAACTTTCTTTTGGCAGTATTGCGGGCCAAAATAAACGTCCGGCTCGTAATTGATACACTCGCGCGGGTCTTTGGCGGTGCACACATAAAACACCTCCCGCCGCGCGAAGTTACATTTGGCAACTTCGGCTGCCGCGATCACGCCGCCACCTCGAACCGAATCCCGCGCCCGTAAACAGGCCGCCGCCCCATGATACAGCTCTTAATCGTCGGAGCGGACACGCCAGACGCGCGGACGGCCTCGGCGACGGTATCGTAACGCTCCACGCTCCCGTCCGGGTAACGCGCCGTTACCGCGCGACAATTCGGCCCATGACCGTCAGCTGATCCGACGGGGCGGAATGTTACCCCCTGCGCATTGCGGTGGCGGCCCGTAATCCAACCGTACACGCAAGTGTCCGACACGCCAAACTCGCGCGCGACCTCGGGCACGGAATCAAGCCGCCGCGCGCTGCCATCGGGATAAGCGGCTATTATGCCGCTATACGCCCGATATTTTTTGACGCTCCGCCGCGCCCCGCCGCTCCCGCGGCCATTGCGCGTGCGCGCTCCCGACGCCGACACTCCGCAACTGGAATAAATCCAGTCAAGGTAGTCATACGCTCCCGCCACTATTGCTTCGATTCTGTTACCCATTTACGACCTCCTCCAGTCCGCGCTTGGCGTCGTCTAACGTGTCAAAGCGCATAGGGTAGTAGTGAGCACGCGGCAACAAATCTATGCCCCGCGCACTGTTATTTTTCCGCGCTATCCGGTAACGCCCGAACGTGCGGATAATTCTGTATTCGTCATTACCGTCCTTCGCCGCAATGGACGTTATTGTCTCGCCGTATGTTTCCGGCTCTTCATACTCTATTATCATTCTACAATGTCCTTTCTCTCGATAATTTTATACGATTCATACGCCATCGGAAGCGACGACATGGCGCTCACTTTCCGTTGCGCCCTTGCAATGATAACATCGTCGTCGTCATCCTCGCAAGAAGTAACAATGACTTCTCCGCTATAAGTTGCAAATTGGTATTTAACTGTCGCGTACCCCATTTTTCCGACCCTTTCTAAAAAAGAGGGCCGCGCGCCCCTGTGTTTATAACATGTGGCTTGAGCGCGCACGGGATCGTTAGGTCACCCTTTACCCCCATTATTCATTACGGCCCGCCAAGACCGCCCAACCGAAACACGATACGGTCAAGCATTAGCGCCAACCGCCAAACCACACAGCCCGAACCGTTGTTGGGGTCACCATCAACCGCCCCATACCACTCACAAGCGGCATCACACTTGCAACCCCCAGTTTTCCCCGGAATCGGGCAATATGTATCTCTTTTTGTTTCCATCTTTTATTCCTTTCGCCTCTACCAAAGCCGCCGTCCCTCCCTCCAAGTTCTTGGCGGCCCCGGCTTCGGCTTGTTTTATTCCCCCCTGACAATCGGCGTCTTTTCGACAACAATCCGCAGCCCGTCCGGTAACGCGAGGTCGCCCCCCCATCCCTGAACGGCGCGCTCAATCCCCCGCGTGTCGATTGTCAAAAACTTTGACAGCGTCTCGCTTGCCGCCAACCCGCGCACCGCCTTTGCCATATCATCAACAACAACCTTGTACGTCGTGCGGTAACTTATTCCCTCGGTCTTGGCCTTGTTCTCAATCACCGGCGCGACAACTGACACGGCTTCTACCTGCGCAACCTCGGCGCGGACTTCGGCTTTCTCCGCCATATCCTCGCGCCCCTGCTCGCGGTACGCTTCGGCTTTTGCCGCTTCCCTCGCCGCCCTCTCTGCGGCTATCCTGCGTTGTTCTGCGGCCTCCGCCTCGGCTTTCCTTTGGGCCGCTATCCTTTTGTGTTCCTGCTCATTGTACCACACGCCCATTGCGCGCCGTGCTACGCCCTCGCCGTTCTCCAGCTGCACGCGCACCTCGCGGTACTTTTCGTCAATCTCTTTTGTGATTGACTTGTACGGCGCAACCAATTCCTTACGGTCGTTCTCAAGGGTATTAACCATACCCTTTATTTTTTTGCAAAGTTCGACGACGTGATTATATTCGTCCTGCGACGCAACCTTGATGTCGCGCAGCCCTCCCGCAAAACCTAAAAACTCCGCGATTTTTGCGAGTTTGTCTTCGGGTATTAATCCTTTGTTTTCCATTTTTAAATCACTCCTTTATCATTTTGAAAATGTTTAAACAGCTTTGGAATCGCGGCCAATCCGCCGCCGGCGTGTCGTAGCGGATAACCTTGTATTTATCCGCCCCAACCATCACCGCGACGCAATACGACACCTTTATTCCCAGCGCGTGCTTGACCAACTCCGCATACGCCGCCAACTGTAACGGCCAGTGGTCGCCCTTTGTTGTCGATGTTTTCCAATCGACAATGCAAACGCCCTTGCGGTCGCTTGTCGTTCCGATCACGTCAGGGGTGCCGCAATAGCCATACACGTCGTGGTACAGCGGGTACTCAATGAGAGCGTTGCCGTACTCGTCTGTAAGCGGCGTTAATATCCGGTCGTTCACAAACTCGTCAAATTGGGCCACATACGGCTCCATCTCCGCCGGATATACCACGCCCCTGAATGCAAGTTTAGCGGCGGCGAACTTGTGAAACGCCGTGCCAAACTCGGCGGCGTTGTCGTCGCCAAATTGCGCGTCGAAGCCAACAGGGTGCCAGTACCCGTTGCTACGCACACCGACGCTGGACAATACCTGCGTTACCGAGGGCACGACGCGCCCCTTGTGCGCGTAGGTATGCGTCGCCTCGTCGAGACGGAGGTCGGGCTGAACGTGGTTATCCATTGACGGCCTCCGCGCCAACCGGGTCGCCAGCCGTGATGCCAGTTAGCTTATTGTGCTTGCCGTTTGTTTCATAGGTAAATTCCACGGGCTGGCCCAGCAGGTCTTCTACCCGCGCTCCGATGTTAGCGTCGAACGTGCCGTATGTTACGCCGCTTATCGTCGCGTCGTACCGCGTCCACGCCTTGCCGTTCTTTTCGCCGGTAGTCGCCTTGTAATCCTCCACAATGCCGGATTGTGCGGGGGGGCGGTCAGTAACGACAACCTGCGCCGATGTTATGCGCGGTTTGGTACTCTTGCTTGCCGGTTGCGTATCAAGCACCATATCCATCTCGGCGGCGCTGTATAAGTGGTCTAAGGCTTCGGGGAATGCCTTGCGATACGCCTGAGCCTCAGCACACTTGGCGAGCATCAGATACGGCTTAAGCCGCCACTGCATACCCCTCCGGTCGCCCGGGTAATACTCCGCCCACCGTGCGCGTCCGACGAACGGGCGCGACACATCCTTGCGGTACACGCGGATAGTGGCCTCGTCGGGAACGGTAATTCTCGCGCCGTTGTATTCGATTTCCGTGTCGTCGCCGTATTCGACGTCGTCGCAGCCGTCGTACTGGCCGGTCTCCATTGCGCGGCTGCGCATGACGTCGATTCCAACGATAAACGTCAGTTTCGGGCCGTTCTCGCCGTTGAATTTTACCGGTGTAATTTTCTGGGACAATGGGTGGACGCCCACCAACTGGCACTTATAATAGTACACCGCCCGCTCTTCCGGCGTGGAATTGGGGAATACCACATTGGCAACAACCCGCTCAACCTCTGCGGGGTCAATGGTTGCCACCGCGCCGCTGACTGCGGCGTTTACTGCTTGTAATTCGTTGCCCATCACACACTCCTTTATTTGGGTTTTATTTTTTTCATCAGTCAATTCCGCAGAGTCGCTTGACCTCCTGCGGGTAAAACCGGTAACAACAGCGCGCGCCAGAAGGGGACGGTATCGCTCGCCCGATCTCTGGATATATGCCAAGCGCCAACGCCCGGCGCATCGTCTCCTCGCACATCCCCATCGCCGCCGCAACCTCGCCAATCCTCACCGGTCGCGCCGGCGACAGTTGTGTGCCCAACTCCGCATTAATCGCCGCCAGACGGTCGCGCCTGGGGACAGCCTCCCCGCGCAGATACTGAGCGATTGACCCCCGCCCGCACCCCACCCGCCGCGCAAGCTCTGCCTGCGACATCTTGGCGGCCTTCAGGGCGGCGGCGAGGGCGACGGAGTAGGAGGTCATGCGGACTCGCCCTTCGGCGCACGCCTCGCACAATCACCCATCGCCTCCATCGCCTCCACGTCTTCGGGGCGGATGCGATACGTCCCAACAAGCCGCGTGGCGGGTAGCTTACCCCTGCGTATCCATTCAAGCACGGTGTGGTGGCCCACGGCCCACCTCTCCGCTACTTCTCCAGCGGTTAAAAATTTTTTTGACATTTTCTATTCTCCACACGCGCCACATATTATATTGTAGGTGGCAGTTTTTGTATTTTTGTTAAGTTTTTGTCTTTTGCGCCGATATACGTATACGGGGGCGCGTAAAATCTGTATCTGTTGTTAATATAGTATTTTTTGTATATAAAAGCAATATTTTTTTGTATTTTTTGTAAAAATTGTTAAAAAACGTAAAAAACGTGGGTTTTTATGGCCTCCAAACCCGCGTGAGGGGTCGACGTCAGGGGGTTAGGGGGATTTTATGAAAAACTACGCGCAGATATTGGTTGATTTGAGGGCGAAGTACAACTGGAGTCAAGGCGACTTGGCCCAACAAATCGGCGTAACTCAACAAGCGGTATCTGCTATTGAGGCGGGGGGCGGAGCGAACAAAAAAACTGCTGCTATGATAGATTTGTTTTTGCGGGGTATATCCGACGAATACAGAGTGGCTGCCAACACGGAAAAAAGGCCGCACGCGGAGAATATAAAACAGCTGTACAGGAATCGCAAGGCATATACCGGAGGCCGCATGGATGGATTTAACTATTTGGGGGTATATGACAATATAAGATGGTTTTGTAAACTCTACGAAACCCCACTCGACGAATTTGTGAGGAGGCTTGACTTGGGCGATGATTTCATTGAGGGTATGAACGCCGACGAGGTATTAGATGGCGACGTTGCGCAATGGATTGCCGATTTTTTGGGGGTAAAACGCTGGGATTTAGGCGAAGAAAAATTTAGGGAAATTGTCAGGCAGCACTATGTACCGTTTAATAAATTTGTGTGCGGATATACTAACGCCAACGCGGGCGCACCGCTTCAGACATTAGATAATAAGTTGCCATCGAAAGAGACTGATGACAAAAAAGATTCCGGTGCAAACTACAAGCTATTAGCTGGATAGGGGACAGAATATGTTTTGGTGGATAGCGTGTATTCTGTTGATTGTGGTCGGGGTGTTGCTATTTCGTGCCGGCGCAAGAGCGATGGGGCGCAAGGCAACGCATATAGCCGAAGAGGGGGGGCCGAGCCTGTCGGAGCGGCCACGGCGCAGTGCACGGTCAACGGCTATGGCTGATGGACTAAAAATAACTTTTGGCGACGAGGGTGGTGACGATGGTGGCGAGTCCATACAAAAAGGTAATAGTATAGTCGGCGTCTACGACGATTATATTGTTGTTGATATAGAAACCACAGGGGGGTCACCCAAAAAAGACACCATAATAGAAGTTGCGGCGGTCAGGGTGGAGGGCGGCGAAGTTGTAAAAAAATACCATACCCTGATAAACCCAAACAGACCAATACCAGAGCACATAACAAAAATCACGGGGATATCCGACGATATGGTTTTGAACGCCCCTGACACGGATGGCGCAATGCCACAGCTATTGGAATTTATCGGCGACAGTGTTGTTGTTGCTCATAATGCGAATTTTGACATTAATTTTATTTCTGTTGCCGCGCACAATGTAACAGGTAGTTGGCTTACAAATAATTTTGTTGATACATTAAAACTGAGCCGCGCGCTTTTTAGTGAGCACAAGGGACATAAACTCGAAGACATGATAAGCCGATTCAAAATAGGCGACACGGTAGACCATCGCGCCCTATCGGATACAATACAGGTACAGAAATGCTATGAATATATGAAAGAATATATTGAAAATAACGGTATAGACACCGGCAGTGTGGGCACAAGTAAACGAGCAAGGCGCGAGGCCGCGCTCTTTGGGACGGGCCCGGCGCTCTCTATTGACACAGACTTAACGGGAGAAGAAAAATCATTTGTAGTCATGCTTGTTACAAAATGCGCAAACATCGACATCCGCTTTCAGGTAGGCAGGTCGTCCAAGGGGGCCATGACTATATCATATTGGTTAAACGGTGATACTGTGGGTATACAAATAGGCAAAATAAAGCTAGGCGGCAAGGCAAGGTGGATGTGCGGATATGGCATAGGTAACGGCAGCCCCAAACAACGCCTTAATGGAGAATTGCCAGACTTTGTAAGGGCCCTCGACGAGTGGGCGGTAGCAATAGAGAGGCACTATTCTACGGGAATAGATATATGGAAACAACAACCAACTAACCATAAGGAGGATTGACAAATGCAAAAAACAATTTTAGTATCTGCCGCGCTGATTTTGTTGGCATGTGGTAGTAGTCCGACCGACCCCAACCGGAACGGTCAGGGCGAAACGCCCGACACCGGCAAGGGGCCGT
>Ga0182485_1063_pt1 | contig 12755 bp, 13 predicted proteins | sample TergutMp193P3_FD_120825 | JGI IMG/M metagenome (GOLD analysis project Ga0182485, IMG submission 120825)
CAAACAAGCGCCATAAGCACATACAACATAGATACGCCTTTTTTGTTTAACAACATAGCCCAACCTCCTTAATTTTCTTTCTAAAAAAGTTAATAAAAAAACCAAAATTTATACTGAACAGACAAAAAGTCCCGTATAAGCAAAGTAAATGAAAATGAAAAAAATGTAATTGAAAAAGAGATGAAAAACGAAAAAGAATATTTTTCGCAATATTAAGAAAACGAAATTTTTTTAAGAAATTTTGAAAATTACAAAGAATTATCGAGGGGGGGGGGTACTACCCTCTCGTACCTTATTATTCATAAGAATAAAATATAATGCGGCGCACACCAAAGATGTACTAAAATCTTTAATTTTGCGAAAATTGTTTTTCATACCGTATTTCCTTTCATTCTTTTTTTGTTGTTTTTTAAGTGGTTTGGGTTAGTTTCTGTAACAAATATAATATATGTTTTGAGAAAATGCGGGATTTTTTTGTTTTTTAGCGTTTTTTTATAAATAAAAAGAACTCCCCCGCTTTTATTTTGCGCAATTTATTATTTTTCGCGCTATGAAAAACATAATTATTGAAAATTACCGAATAATTACTCCGTTGGGAAACACGCAGGAAACAATAGACAATTTGTATTTGTCGAAATCGGCGATAAAAGCCGAAAATTGTTTCGGCTTGCCTGTGTCGCTCGCCAGAATTGCGGATAATGAACCTAAATTTACGCCGCAAATTATTGAATATTACAAAGATTACGGACATCTAAATAACGAAAAAACGCTTTTTATTTACGCCGTCGCAAAAGGCGATATAAATAAAATAATCGATGAAAATTATAGCGGATATTCTCCTGTTTTATCCGAACAGGCAGAGTACGTCGCGAAAGATTTGGGACTTGATAATTGCAAAATTATGGTTTCGGCAAACGCTTGCGCGGCGGGAGCGGCGGCAATAGACACGGCGCGACTTTATCTTAAAAGCGAAATTTTTGAAAACGTTATAATTTTCGGATTCGAGATAATTTCCGAGTTCGTAATTAAAGGATTTCACTCTCTAAACGCAATTTCCGCGACTGCGGCAAAACCTTTCGACAAAAAAAGAGACGGAATGACTTTGGGAGAAGGAAGCGGAATTTGCGTACTAAAATACGACGAGCCGAAAAAAGGCGATATTTGCGTTTTGGCAAGCGGTTCAAGCAACGACGCGAATCACAGAACCGCTCCGTCAAGAACGGGCGAAGGATTGACTTTGGCTATTGAACGCGCGCTTAAATCGGCGAATATTAACGCGAGCGAAATTTGCGCGATAAAATGCCACGCGACCGCAACTCCCTACAACGACGCTATGGAAGCGAAAGCGTTAAAAAGCGTTTTCGGCGATAAAATTCCTTTTATGGTTTGCCTAAAAGGAGCAATCGGGCATCTGTCGGGAACGGGGTCAATGATAGAAACTGTAATAGCCGCCGAATTTTTGAAAAACGGCAAAATTTCGCCCACGCTTAACTTTGAAGAATTTGAAGGCGAAGAAAAAATTAACGTTTCAAATAAATGCCAAACTATAAGCGGAAACAAAATTTTATGCTTGTCCGCGGGCTTCGGCGGAATGAATACGGCGATAATTTTAGAAAAATATTAAAAAATCCTCAAACTAACTATGGAAATTTAGTAATTTAGCGAAAATTTAGCGAAAAAAATTAAAAAAAGAGAGAAAAAATGTCGGACAATACAAAAAAACATCCCGCCGCCATAAACGCTATATGGTTTTATATGATTATTATAAGCATACTCGTAGCGGCATACACGGGACAAATGAAAGCGGTCGGCGACGCGTCGTTTAATTCGGCAAAAGCCGCAGTAACGCTTGCTTTGGGACTAATCGGCGGAATGGCGCTTTGGCTCGGTATAATGAAAGTAGCCGAAGCGGCTGGACTTATGAACGCAATTTCTCGCGGAATAAGACCCGTTATGCGCTGGCTTTTTCCCGAAATTCCGCAAGACCATCCGGCAATGCACGCGATAATTATGAATATGGCGGCGAATATGCTTGGACTTGGCAGCGCGGCTACTCCGATGGGATTAAAAGCGATGTCCGAACTTGACAAACTTAATCCGAACAAAGGAACCGCCACAAACGCGATGTGCCTGTTTTTGGCGATAAACACGTCGAGCGTTACGCTTTTGCCTTTGGGAGTAATAACGATACGAGCGGCGGCGGGCGCAAGCAATCCCGGAAGTATAATAATTCCCGGATTACTCGCTTCTATATGCAGTACAGCCGTCGCAATAACGGTGGCAAAATTTTTTGCAAAACGATACAAAGACGAAATAGTATCGTCCGAAATTGCGAATACCGAAGAAGAAAAAACCGAAACGCCGTCGCAAAATATTGAAAAATGTCCGCCGTCGACTTTCGGAAAAATTGTCGCTTGGACGGCGATAGCGGCGTTTTTTATCGCTATCCCCTATTCCATAATAAACGCGGGCGGACTTCCAAACAACTTTTTAGATTGCGTAACAACTTCTTCCGTGTGGCTTATTCCGCTACTAATCGGCGCGCTTTTAATGGGCGGATATTTATGCGGAGTCAGCGTTTATGAAACGGCGACCGAAGGCGCAAAAGAAGGTTTTCAAACTGCGGTAAGAATAATTCCGTTTTTGGTGGCTATTTTTGTCGCGATAGGAATGTTACGCGCAAGCGGCGCGCTTGAACTTTTTACAAGTTTGGTAGGACCTTATACAAATATGGTCGGAATGCCAGCCGAATGCGTTCCGCACGCTTTGCTTCGACCGCTGTCGGGAGTTGGCGCGTTTGGATATATGTCGGAAATTGTAAATAACGCTCCCGATTCGCTTGCCTCTTTTGTTTCGTCGATAATACAGGGTTCTACGGACACTACTTTATACGTACTCGCACTATATTTCGGTTCGGTAAATATAAGAAGAACTCGATACGCGCTTACCGCAGGACTTGCGGCGGACGCGGCGGGAATTACCGCGGCGGTATTTTTTGCCAATTTGTTTTTTGCGTGAGTTTTCTTGCTTTGGAGTGAAAAATTTAATTTTTGTCAAAATATTCTCGTAGCAAATAGTATTTTTGTGTTATGAAATATAAAAAATTAAGAGAAGAAGAGATTAAAAACAAAGTTGAACAGGACTTTTTTAATAAATTCGATTGTACCGAAATTATTAAAGATGTCGATTTTGCCGTGCGAATTAAACGTTTGCCAAACACTCTCGACTTCCATAATGATTACTTATTGTGGGCTGAAGCAAAAAAAGACGTTAGCGACGTAACAACTATGCTCGCGCAATTAGTTTTAACCATCGGCAAAGCGCGGACTTTTAACGAAAATTTGCCGCCGCCATTTTTGGGTTGTTTTGATTGCGAAAAAATTGCGTTTGTTCATTATCACGAATTTTTAGAAATTTTTCATAAAAACGATTTCAACTGGAACGTTACGCCTTCCAATCGCGAAACGCGCGAATTTAAGTTAATAACCGAAAAAATATCTAAACTTGACGAAAATAATATTTTCATTTTTGATTTTGAAAAAGACGAGAAAGAACTAGAAAAATTTATAAAAGAAAATTTTATTGTCGGCAAAATGGAAACAAGTAAAATAAGAATCGACAAAAATAATTTTACGCACGTTTATTACAAATGGCTCGAAATGGTAAAGCCCAGCATAGATGTAGATTGGGAAATTGTAAAAAAGCACGGAATTATTGACGGAGATTTTTATTTAGCCGATTTATTGTCGAGAGAAAACAAGTCGTTAAAAGAAAAATTATTGGTAATTTTGGAAACAAATAAATATAGAATGGATAAATGTATTAACGAAATGGGTTTAATATCGTCTATGGAAGTTAATTTTAGCGATAATCAAAAAAAGCACGCGCAATTTTGGGCAATTTATGAACGTCCGCCAAAAGAGGAATATTGGGATTATATTATTGATAGGCACGATTTGCTTGTTCCGCAAGACATACGCGAAAGGAAGGGTAGTTTTTATACTCCGAAAATTTGGGTTGAACTTTCTCAAAAATATATTGCCGATGTTTTTGGCGAAAATTGGCAGGACGAATATTATATTTGGGATTGCGCGGCGGGGACGGGAAATTTACTTTTTGGACTTACGAATAAATACAATATTTACGCCTCCACTATTGACAAATCCGATGTTGATATTATGCATCAGATGATAGAAAGCGGCGGGGCAAATTTATTGGAGAAACATTGTTTTCAATTTGATTTTTTGAACGACGATTTTAAGAAATTGCCGCAAAAATTACAAGAAATAATTGAAAAAACTCCCGAAAAACTGATAATTTATATAAATCCGCCGTATTTGGAAACTAACGCTAAAAAACTTTCAAAAAAAGATAGCAAAGGAAATAAAACTGGAATACAAAAAACGGAAGTATATAATAAATATGAAGAAAAATTATTTTCTACTGCAAAAAGAGAATTATTTGTTCAATTTTTAACCCGTATTTACTTTGAGATACAACGTTGTAAAATTGCAAATTTTGCAACGTTGAAACCGCTATGCGCTCCAAACTTTGTTAGTTTTAGAGAGTTTTTCCAAGCAAAATTAGAAAAACTTTTTGTTATTCCAGCCGATACGTTTGATAATGTAGATGGCGATTTTCCGATAGGATTTCACATTTGGGATACCGATAAAAAAGAAAAATTTAAAAAAATTAAATCCAATATTTTTGTTGAATTCAAAGGAAAAACGAAATTTATTGGTCGAAAAAACTTTTATTCTTATGAAGGCATAAAACTTCTTTCCGGTTGGAATATAAACGAATTATGTACGGGAGAAAACATTGGCTATATTCCTTACGTCGGCAGCGATTTTCAACATCAAAATATAGTCAGTATTATAAACAGTAAAGACAATTTACAAAATAAAAATGGAGTTCAAATCACAAATAGAAATTTGATGAATGCCTGTATATTTTTTGCCGTTCGTAAAGTAATTCCAGCCACTTGGCTAAATGACCGCGACCAGCTTTTATATCCGAATAAAAAGTGGGAAAAAGACAAAGAATTTCAAAATGATTGTTTGACTTTTACGTTGTTTCACGGTTCAAATAATATTTCAATTAAATATGGCGTAAATCACTGGATTCCGTTTTTTGAAAGCGAAGTAAACACCAGTGAAAAATATGAGAGTCATTTTTTATTGAGTTTTATTAGCGGGAAAGTGATTCAAAACAAATACTCAAATTTATTTGAACAACAAGAAGATAAAATGGGGGTTAAACTTGAATTTTCGTCAGAAGCGACAGCGGTTTTTGACGCGGGCAGAGAACTTTGGAAATATTATCATTCGTTTTCTTCTCAAAAACTCCCCTCATTTGGAGGGGCATGGGTGGTGAATGTAAATGCGAGTTTTTACGATATTCGCGAGTATTTTCAAGGAATAAACGACGCGGGCAGAATGAACAGCAAAAGCGAAGACGAGAAGTACACCGAACTATTAGAAAATTTACGCAAAAAAATGAAAATTTTGGCAAAAAAAATCGAGCCGAAAATTTATGAGTACGAGTTTTTAAAAGAGTGAAAATTGTTAAAAAACAAAAATATTTGGAATAAATTTTTAACGAAAATTTACAAAAAAATAAAAAATATTTCTTTTTTATCGTTATTGCATATTGGCATATAGTATATTCCTGCAAAAAATTTACTGGGGAGTTTGTGATAATAGCGATTGACGGTCCCGCGGGAAGCGGTAAAAGCAGCACGGCAAAAGCGGTTGCGCAAAAATTAGGATTTCAACATATCGACACCGGAGCGATGTATAGAGTTATCACTCTAAAAGCGCTTCGGCAACACGTCTCTTTTCGCGACGAAGCGAAAATGGGCAGTTTAACCCAAAATACCAAAATAGAATTTGACGGCTTTATTCCAAACGTAAAAGTAATTATGGACGGCGAAGACGTTTCAAAAGAAATTCGCAGCGACGACGTTACTAAAAACGTTTCGGATTATTGCGCTATAAAAATTGTGCGCGAATTGCTTGTAGAGCAACAAAGAAACATCGCGAAAGGCAAAAATTCCGTAGCCGAAGGTCGCGATATGGCAAGCGTGGTATTTCCCGACGCCGAACTGAAAATTTTTATGACCGCAAACGTAGAAACAAGAGCCAAAAGACGACAAAAGGACTTTGAAAAACTTGGCGTGAAAAAAACCATAGAAGAGTTAAGCGCCGAAATCGAAGCGCGAGACAAAAAGGACTCCTCGCGTAAAAATTCGCCACTTTGCAAGACGGAGGACTCCATAGAAATCGATACTTCAAATTTAAGTTTTGAAGAACAGACCCAAAAAATTATTGGACTTGCAAAAAAGAAAATTTAGTATATGTTTAACCTTTAACCCAATTGGAGAATGCCTAAATATGGCAAAGAAGAAAACCTTAACCGCCGTGGACGCAAACGGCAACAACGTAGACCTCAAGGACTTTGACGAAGGATTTAGAACCCCCGCGGAAGTCGAAAAAATACTGAAAGAATATAAAGCGAAAGGCGACGAAATCGGCTCGGTCGTCGATATAATACCCGGAGAAATCGTAAAAGGAAAAATCCTTCAAATTAACGATAAAGACGTTTATGTAGGAATAGGATATAAATCGGACGGAGCGGTCTCCACAGGCGAATTTCGCAATCTCGAAGACCTGAAAGTCGGCGACGATATTGAGGTTTTTGTCGAAAAACTTGAAGACAGCGACGGAAATTTGGTTTTGTCAAAATCGCGCGCGGATTTCTTGCGCGTTTGGGACAGAATTAACGAAGCGCACGACACAAAAGAAACGGTTAGCGGAAAACTTACCAAAAGAGTTAAAGGCGGAATTGCGGTAGATTTGTTTGGAGTAGACGCGTTTCTTCCCGGCTCGCAAATTGATTTGCGTCAAATTCCCGATTTGGATTCAATTTTGGGCAACACTTACGATTTGCGCGTTATAAAAGTAAATAAAACCCGCAGAAATATCGTCGTTTCGCGCAGAACGCTTTTAGAAGAAGAACGCGACAAACAGCGCAACGAAGTAATAGCGAAAATCGAAAAAGGACAAATAAGAAAAGGTATCGTAAAAAATATTACCGATTTTGGCGTATTCATAGATTTGGGCGGAGTCGACGGACTTTTGCACATTACCGATATGTCTTGGGGACGAGTAAACGACCCGAAAAACGTTTTGCAACTTCATCAGGAAGTCGACGTTATGGTGCTTGATTTCAACGAAGAAAAAGACAGAATTTCGCTCGGATTAAAACAACTTATGGAACATCCTTGGAAAGACGTAGAAGAAAAATATCCCGAAGGCACGCACGTCAGCGGAAAAATCGTTTCGGTTACCGATTACGGCGCGTTTATGGAACTCGAAAAAGGCATTGAAGGTCTTATTCACATTTCGGAAATGTCGTGGACTCAACATATTAAACATCCGTCTAAAATAGTATCCGTCGGCGATACCGTAAAAGCGGTCGTTCTTAAAATAGACAAGGATTCGCAAAAAATTTCGCTCGGTCTCAAACAACTTATGGACGACCCGTGGAAAGGCGTTCGCGACGAATTTCCGATAGGAAAAATTATCAGCGGAAAAATCAGAAATCTCGCCGCATTCGGCGCGTTTGTGGAACTCAAAGACGGAATTGACGGCTTAATTCACATTTCGGATATTTCGTGGACGAAGAAAATTCTTAATCCCGGCGAAGTTTTCAGAAGAGACCAAGAAATTAGAGTGAAAGTTATAGATATTGACGAAGAAAAACACAGAATTTCGCTCGGAATAAAGCAACTTACCGAAGACCCGTGGAACGATTTGGCGAAAAAATACACAATCGGTACGAAATGCGAAGGAAAAATTGTTCGTATTTTGGATAGAGGAATCGTGATAGAATTTGCCGACGGCGTAGAAGGCAGTATTCCGACGAAAGAAATCGGTTTGCAAATTGAACATCCCGCGCTTGTTTATTCCATTGGCGATAAAGTTCCTGCGGAGGTTATAGAATTTGATTTGGACGGACAAAAGATTGTTCTTTCGGTAACGGAATATTTTAAGGGCAATGCGGCGGAGTTTGAAAAATACAAAAACGCGCATCAAATTAAGAAAGACGTAACGCTTGAAAAAATTCGCGCGGAAGAAGAAGCGGCGAAAAACGCTTTGGAAGCGGCGGTAGCCGACGATGACGACGATATTATTATGGAAACGTCGCGAGAACAGCAAGAAGAACCGCAATAGCGCAATGGCAATTTGTATTTTTGTCGCGAACAAACGAAGGAAAAAATGAAAAAGAAAAGCGTTTATGTAGAAACTACTATTCCGAGTTTGGTAACGGCAAGACCGAGCAGAGATTTTAGGGAAGCGTTTAGGCAAAACGTCGCTAAATATTTTTGGGAAAATGAGCGGCATAAATACGATTTGTATATAAGTCGATTTGTTTTGGAAGAGTGCGAAAAAGGAGACGCTGAAGCGGCAAAAAGACGTATTGACTTAATGAAAGACATTCAACTTTTGTCCGTAACGATAGAAACGGAAAAACTTGCGGAAGAATATTTTGAGTATTTGAATATTCCGCAAAAGGCAAAAACGGATTGCTTTCATTTGGCGGTATGTGTTGAAAACGAAGTTGATTTTTTGATTAGTTGGAATTTGACGCATTTAGGAAGACCGACTTACAAAAAAATAGTTTCGTTTAACGAAAATCGTAAATTATGGCTGCCTGAATTATTAACGCCGGACGTGTTTATGGAAGTTATGGAAGAAGAAAAAAAGGAGAGAAAAAATGGGAAAGTATAAAGAACTTGAAGATACCGTTGCGGAAGTTTATCGCAAACGCGAAGCGATTATGAAAGAGTTTAATTACGACCCGAAAGCGTACCATAAATATTTGCGCGAAACTAACGACAAGGTAGAAAAATTAGGATTTAAATTTGTGTCCGAAGCCGAATTGGCAGAATTACGAAATCGACATAAAGCGGAGGTAACGTCGTGAAAAAAAATGACGAAAATTTAGAAAATGAAACAAAATTAGTAACAAAAGAGCAAAACGAAATAACTAAATTAACAGAAACCAATAAACCCTAACACCCATAGGAGGTTAGTATGACGATTAGAAAGCGTCTTGTTGTAGCGGCGATTGTCGCGTTGTTCAGTGTAACGGCTTTTGCACAGGTAAAAGCTACGGTAAATGTGAATGTTGGCGGAGGAAGCGGCGGCGGTAGTAGCAATACCGGCGGCAGCAACGTTAAATCTGCGCAACAAACGCCCCCTCCCCCTCCCCCTCCGGCTCAAAGAGGCAACCAGATTGCCGCTTACGTTTTCGGAATGGAACAGGCGAAACTCGGAGAAGACCTTTCTCAGTACATCGTAGACGGACTTGCGAACAGCAAAAAATATTCGCAACCGCGCAGAGGCGCTCGCGGATTTTATCAAGCGGCTGACAGAGAACAGGCAAAAATGCGCGGAAGATTGCTTGAAGACAGAAACTTCTGCAAAATCGGTACCGATTACGAAATTGAATTTCTCGTAATTATCGACATCGAAAAAGCGGGACGCGGAAACAGCATTTTCGCTCGTATTTTAGACCTCGAAACTTGCAAAATTATCGCGACGGGAGAAAATACTTCTCTCATAAGAAACGACCAAGAAGCAAGAGCGGTGGCTAACGATTTGGTAGCGCAACTTCTTAAAAGAAACATTGGCAAACGCGGCGGCGGCGCACCCGTAGCGTCTTCGGCTCCGGCACCCGCACCTCGCGGAAACCAGATTGCCGCTTACGTTTTCGGAATGGAACAGGCGAAACTCGGAGAAGACCTTTCTCAGTACATCGTAGACGGGCTTGCGAACAGCAAAAAATATTCGCAACCGCGTAAAGGCGCGCGCGGATTTTACGCCGCGGCTGACAAAGTTCAAGCAAGACAACGCGGAAAATTGTTGGAAGACAGAGATTTCTGCAAAGTCGGTACCGATTATGAAATCGAATATTTGGTCATAATCGATATTGAAAAAGCGGGACGCGGAAACAGCGTTTACGCTCGTATTCTTGACCTTGAAACTTGCAAAATTATCGCGACGGGAGAAAATACTTCTCTCATAAGAAACGACCAAGAAGCAAGAACGGTAGCGAACGATTTGGTAACGCAACTTTTGAAGAGAAGCATTAACAAACGCGGCGGCGGAGTACCAATTAACAGATAATTATTATTAACGGCTTCAACTGCAAAACGCGGTTGAAGCCACTTACTTTTTTTAAAAGGAGTTTTTTTTATGTTAAGATTTAAAAATCTTTTTCTGCTTGCAATTTTTGCTTTAACGGCAGTACTTTTCATTAACGGATGCGAATTTGACCCTGACCCGGAAGACGAAGAAGAACCGACAGGATACACTGTAACTATCACCGGCGGAACCGGTATGTGTTCTTATTTAGAAAACGGCGATTGGTCTGAGTGGGAAGATGTTGTAAGTGGTACTACTTTGTTGTACAAAGGCGATTTAATTTTGTTAACCCCTACTCCCGGAACAGATGGAAAAGCGTTTTCGCATTGGACAAGCAACGGCGTTAAAATTACGACTAATGCTCAAGGTTACTTTGTAATGCCGGAAGCTAACGTAGTCCTCGTCGCTGTTTATAACAATCCCGGCTTGTCGCATATCAGATATACTTGGGAAGGGGAATTGGAAGATTATGCCGAATATAATATCAATTATATTCTCGCAAGTTACGACGATATTGAGTGGTGGGCGATAAATGTTCTTGGCGATTTAAATGTCGATATCGAGGACTTTTATCCCGGTATCCCCGGTAGCGCATTCGGAACAGGAAACCGCGATGTAACCGAAACGATATATGACAAACACGGAATAATCGGTGGAGCGCCCTCGTTCGCAACTCCTCCCGCTATTAGTAATCCCAACAAAGGTAAGTATTTTCCGACAAAAGCCGGAAAATTCACCGCCGTATGCGGAGTTGAAGACGCTTTAGGAAATCTTGAAATTGTTGCCGATTACACAATTACGGTTGATGCGGCGACTTCCGAATACGACGGCGAAGATATATGGTTTGAACTTTTCTTTGACGTAGAAGAGTTGGTAGGAGAAATTGGAAGTGCGTTACCGGAAGATTACATCAAATGGTTTGAATACGATAATCCTGACGATGCTCCTTACCTTGAATCACCCGCGCTTCGTTCGTCTCTTTCAAAGTATTTGAGTCCGTTGTTGAAGAAAAAGAGTTTTGTAATGAAAATCAAGACGGTAAAATTGGCGACAAGGTCGGGCGGAACTATGGACGTTACGTATTATGCAATTCGCAGAGCGAAATAAGAAGTAAAACGTTTGTTTTTTAGAATAATTTGCGGGCGTCGGGAGATGTCCGCAAATTTTCGTTTTTAGAATTAAAAAATATTGAAAAGCGGGGATTTGTTTTTCGGCATATAATATATTTGTAGATAAATATAAGGAGGAAATTATTATGTTTGAACAAGTTTTGATACCGAGTAAAGACAACGCCACAATAACGCTTCCTTCCGATTTTTACGGATTAGAAGTAAAAGTAACGGTTATTCCTATTAAAATGCCGAAAACAAAGGATTACCCTTGGATTAGCGGTAATTCGGGAATAGATAATCCCGTTAAAGTCGGCAAGAATTTTATAAAATATTCAAGAGAAGAACTTTATGACAGATAAAATATTTATCACAAGATAAACAGATAATAGAAGGTACGCTAAAAATAGTGAACCCTTATTTGTGAAGAGTGAAAAAATTACGCTCAAAGCGTTTTGAGCAAATAGTATTTTTAATTATGAACGAAAGGGGAAAATGAAAAAGAAAAGCGTTTACATAGAAACAACGATACCGAGTTATGCGACTGCAACCCCAAGTAACGACAGCGTGAAATTATTAAGACAGGTAATAACACGAAATTTTTGGGAAAACGAGCGGCATAAATACGATTTGTATATAAGCCAATACGTTGTTGAAGAATGTGAAAAAGGCGATAAAGACGCGGCGAAACGACGAATTGATTTAATAAAAGGCATACCGCAATTACAGGTAACGCCGGAAGTGGTGAAACTTGCGGAAGAATATTTTGAGTATTTGAGTATCCCGCAAAAAGCAAAAACGGATTGCTTTCATTTGGCGGTATGCGTTATGAACGAAATCGATTTTTTAACAAGTTGGAATATGACGCATTTGGGAACGCCGACTTACTCAAAAATAGTTTCATTTAACGGGAATCGTAATTTATGGCTGCCTCAATTATTAACGCCCGATATGTTTATGGAAGTTATGGAAAATGAAAGAAAGGAGAAACAAAATGGAAAAATATAAGGAATTGGACGATCCGGTAGAAGAAGTGTATCGTATTCGCGAATCAATTATGAAAGAATTTAACTACGACGTTAAAGCGTATCATAAGTATTTGCTGGAAAAACAAGCGACGCTTGAAAAAACGGGAGTTAAATTTGTAACGCTTGAAAAAACCGGAAAAAAACCTTTTTATATGCAATGAAAAAAATATAATTATAATTTTTCTATTTCGTTTATTGAAAGTCCTGTTAATTTAGAAATTTTTTCCGTGGGCATCCCGTCAAATTTTAATTCTTTGGCTATATTTTTGTTTTTTTGTTGCGCCGCTTCAAGTTTTTTGTCTTTTTCTTTGTTTTCTTGCCGCATTTCTTTGTTTTCTTGCCGCGCTCGTTTAAGTTCTTCCTGCGCTTTTAATAATACGCCTGTCGTATTCTCGTCGTAAGTA